>TARA_R110002167_G_scaffold1996_2_pt1 | contig 98475 bp, 83 predicted proteins | sample TARA_R110002167 | Tara Oceans TARA_R110002167 (sample SAMEA4398238) | marine metagenome | biome: Polar Biome; feature: [MES] marine water layer (ENVO:01000295) within the mesopelagic zone...; material: water (ENVO:00002006), including particulate matter (ENVO:01000060) such as......
TTTAAAACTTTTGACTATTATTCAGCCTTTCGCTTTCAAAGGCTTGTGGTGGGAGTTGAGGGATTCGAACCCCCGACCCTCTGCTTGTAAGGCAGATGCTCTGAACCAACTGAGCTAAACTCCCAATACTATATTTCTTATTCTGAAATCACTTTAAATTTCAAACATTCCCATTTCGACTAATTTATACCGGATGAACAAGGTGCTCGATAAGCAATTGACAGCGGTAAATTCCCCGATTTGGATTGCAAATGTAGGGTTAAATTTTAATGTTGCAAAAATTAAACTGGGTTTTTTCTAATAAAAAATTCAACAAAAATGTTCCAGAACTACAAATGAATAGAAACTTGGCCACCAACTATCTGACTGGCTGATTTTTACCTATGGATTTATACTAAAAATACAACAACCCAAACCACATTAAATAAAAAGGCTACCAATCGGTAGCCTTTTTATCAATTATTGACTTACATTTTAAGAGATTATAGATCCAACTCGTAATAAGAGCGTTGACCATTTGGATAAACACCTAAAACAATTACTTCCTCGCCTTCATAGCTTTTAAGTGCTTTGACTACATCTTCACCATTAAGAATCTTTGTCCTACCTATTTTGGTGATAATAAAGCCTTCTTGCACTCCTGCTTCTCTCCACGCTTTGTTATCAATAGAGGTTATGGTTGCTCCACCTTCCAACTCAAGTCTTTCTTGGTATTCTACTTTCAGGTCTTCAAAAACCACACCTTCAAACTCAGTAATTTTTGGAATGACTTTAACCACTACCTTAGTGTCGCCTGAGGTATTCTTCAGCGTAGCAGTCGTTTCCATTTCCTTACCATCTCTAAGAAACTTAACAACAACTTTATCCCCGGGTCGCTTTCTGGCTACTCTTTCTTGCAAAGAAGAAGTAGTATAGGTGTCAACGCCATCAACACCTATGATAACATCCCCTCTCTTAAGACCAGCCTCTTCGCCACCACTACCTTCTCTAACCTCAACAACAAACACTCCTCTATCAGCTTTGATGTCTTCACCTAGTGTTTCTTCAAGATCTGCGTTGACATCTTGGATGGTCACTCCTAAAAGCCCTCTTTGTACTGCGCCAAACTCTAACAAATCATCCATTACCTTCTTGGCAATGCTACTTGGTACTGCGAAGGAATAACCACTGAAACCACCCGTTCTGGAAGCGATAGCAGTATTTATACCAATAATCTCGCCATTAAGATTTACCAACGGCCCTCCGGAATTACCGGGATTTACAGCTGCATCTGTTTGAATAAAAGATTCTACTTGTAAATTATTCTCATCTCTTAGAATACCAATATTTCGAGATTTAGCACTAATTATCCCGGCTGTCACCGTAGAATTCAACTCATACGGATTTCCAACTGCAAGTACCCATTCACCAATCTGTGCTTGGTCTGAATCCCCAAAAGGAATAAAAGGTAAGTTATTAGCTTCAATTTTTAATAATGCTAAATCCGTGGTTGGATCTGCTCCTATAACCCTTGCTGTATACCTACGGTTATCTTCCAAGGTAATTTCCACCTTAGATGCATTTTCTATCACATGATTATTGGTAACTATATAACCATCCTCAGAAATCACAGCTCCAGATCCTGAACTCCTTCCTTCTCTTGGAGTAGATTCACCTCTTGGAGACCTAAAACCAAATAACTCCTCCATTGGGTCTAAACCCTGCTGACTTCTACTCACCGAAACTGTACTTCTTACATGTACTACAGCAGGCGTAACCTGAGCCGCAGAGGCTACGAAATTTATCCCTTCAGGAACCACGAAACTTTCATCATTTAGCCAGTTTACCAAACTAGCATTTTGCTTTTCTGTAAAATTGGTAGATGTATCTTGGTTGGTTTGCAATAACCCAACTCCAAGTACAGCCACCAAGCCCCCAATTAAAGAAGCAAGCACGATTCCAAGGAAAAATTGTTTTCTATTCATTGTATACCTTTCTTTTAATTTACATCAATTAATACCTAGTATTATTACTAAAATCACTTCTAAAACGATGCCACTTGGTCTTTAGGTTTAGTATTTAACAGCATTTAACATAAAAACGGAAATTTCTTCTAACATATTCTATATTAAATAAAAGAAACCAAATAAAAACCTCATTCATTCAACCGTTAACCTCTTGTATATTATTAACATGATGTCATGTCAAAAGGTTGAAGCTTTGCATTACCTTTTGGTATTTTTTTTCTAAAGCGTTCAATTAAACCTAATATATTAACAAAAACCGATAAAAATCAAGTAAATCATTGAATGGAAAAACTAATCGATACCAAACCCCTCATTCAATTATAGACCTAGCTCATCATTGTAAAGGCTTCAATCCAAAACCATTCCAAATTTAATTACGAAAATGTCTTATACGCGCAAAATGACAGACAGAACTGTCATTTTGGCAACATTTTAAGATCTACGGTATTTTAAGGAAGCATACGCATTAACTACTTCTTAATTATTGATTTGTAAGTAAGCCCTTTGGTCTGGCTTTTACTATCGGGAAAAATTAAACTAAAAATAAAACCTATTGCGACACAGCTTAACACACCTATTGCTCCATAGAGATAACCATTTACATCAGTAAATTTACTGACAAGAAAGATTATACCTGCCCCTGAAAGCGTCCCAATCACCACACCGGTGGAATTGGCTCTTTGACTAAAAATAGCCAAAATAAAAACCCCGGCAAGGCAGCCACCAATCATCCCTAATAACTTTTGGAAAAAGTCAAAAATAAAACCTACTTCAGTAGCAGCTATCCAAATTGCTGTTAGGGTTCCAAAAACCCCCATGATGACGGTAATAGTTTTAGCCAATTTCAGGTATGCTCCATCTTTAAGCCCCGGCTTAAGGTACCGATGGATATCTGTTATGTATGCGGTTGCAATACTATTCATACTACTATCGAGCGAAGACATACTGGCGGCAAAAATTCCCGCAATTACCAATCCTGCTATCCCTAAAGGAAGCTCAGCTACAATATAATAGGGTAAAAGCTCTTCGGGATTGGCACTTCCTATTTTCTCCGGATTGGTAAGGTAATACACGAACAGCACCGTCCCCAACCCAAAAAATAAAAATATTCCGGGTATGGTAATTAACCCATTGGTCCAAAGACTTTTGGCTGCCTCCTTTTCATCTTTGACAGTAAGATAACGCTGTATCACCACTTGATCTGAGGAGTATGGGATTAAGTTTAAGAAAAAGAATCCAATAATTGCCACCCAAAACACCAGTTGGGTATAATCCCAAGACCAGTCTATAAGCTTGAATTTATCTAACCGCATCCCGACTTCAATAACAGTAGAAAATCCTCCATCAATATTGGCTATTGCAATAAATATGGAAAGCAGCGCACCTCCAAGTAAAACAACCACTTGAATTACATCCGTCCAAATAACTGCTTCCATGCCACCCAGTACGGTATAAATGGTACTAAATACACCCATTATAGCGATGCACAAGAAAATATCCATATTGGTTACGGAAGAGATGGCAATGGCCGGAAGGTAAAGTACAACCCCCATCCGGGCAAGTTGTAGCAATATAAATGTCAAACTACCCAACAATCTTACACGAATATCAAACCTCAATTCCAAGTATTGATAGGCCGTTGTTATATTTAATCTTCTAAAAAAAGGCAGATAATATTTTACAATTAAAGGTACAATGGCAAGGATCATAAAGGAACCTACTGCCAAACGCCAATTGGTGGCATAAACGATGACAGGTATGGCCATAAAAGTAATCGCACTTAATTGTGTCCCGTAGATACTTAACCCGGCAGCCCACCAGGGTATCCTTTTCCCGGCCAGAAAATATTCAGTTGTGGTATTTTCTCTTTTTGAAAAGTAAAAGCCTATTCCCAACATGCAAGCCAAATAGGCTCCCAGTGTCAACCAGTTAGCCATTCCAAAGGGATTTTGTGTAGCCAAACCCATGACTTTAGGGGACCTTATTCCCGGACCTTTTTCCCCATTAGGAACAACCCAAAAACCTTTCCAAAAAGCAGATGGTGCTGTTACCCTTGAACTCCCTTCAGGCATATCTCCCATTTCTACCCATTTTTCAGCATTGGTATTGTAAGCTAACATTTTATCTAAAAAACCAGGATGACTTGCGGGGTCTGTGTGCTTTAAGGTTTCTTCATCTAAACCTCCGGCAATTAGAATATGGTCTCCACCTAGACTGAATGCGGGTGAAGGGGCGGCTGCAACTCCTCTAGGTAAATTATTTATTTGCTGCCATATACCCTCCTTTGGTTGCTCAGATGGAATAAACCTGTAGGCATCTTTTAGCAATTTCCTTCCCAAACTACCATCTGTATTATGATGAAGCGTAAAACCACTAAAAACATAAAAAACATCTTTGTGCGAAGCAGCTACAGCCTGTATTCTGGCCTTTCCCGGAAAAATAGGACCTTCAACCCATTTCATATCCTCTTTATTTCTATTTAAATCCAGGATATAAAATTTTGTTTCTGCCAAACCTGTAGAAGTCTGCTGTCCCCCCAAAACGTATAAAATTCCGTTCACAATGGCTCCGGTCATATTGGCCAATGGGACCGGCAATTGAGGATAATCATTCTCAATTACGATTTCTCCGTTTTGGTAAGCCAAGCTGATCACCAAATCTGTATGCGCTTTAGCATCATTCCCACCAATCACCCATACCTTATTTTTATAGGTTCCGGAAACCATATAGGCCAACTTTTGAGGAAGTTTTTGCTTTGAAAGCTTCCAGCCGGTTTCAATGTCTTCCATAAAATAGATTTCATCATACCAAAACTTCTCTCCTCCTTCCCAAGGTCTCTTTTCAGGAAAATTAGCTCCTCCACCAACCAATAGCACCCCATTACTAGTCCCAGCAAACATCCCTGCAAATCCTTCTTTATCGGGAATAGCAGGTAACACCTCCCATACCACCTCCTTACCTACTGCTTGAAAAACGAAAAGAATTAAAAAAAAGCTGAGGAAAAAGGGTTTCTCTAAAGTTGAATACATTTTATTCTTTTGTTTTCTATTTTTTGATTTTAATTAAGCTTTATCGTCTTTCCGGAAGAAGCTGATTCAAAAGCTGCAAATAACACTTTCATCACTTTTAATGTTCGATTCCCGGAAGCCATTGGTTCTCTACCATTTAATATGGCCTCAGAAAATTCTTTCCACTGATTAACCAATCCCTCGTTCATCCAATCCCTTGAAAAAGAGCCTGGTAGAAGTTGGTGTTTTTGGTCTCTACCTAGAAATACCCCCTTTGTATTGTCAAGCCTCAGACTCCCTTTGCTCCCATTGATATCAATGCTTATTTCATTTACTCCGTCTTTAAAACCGGTGTAGTGAAGTGAAGCCTTTTGACCATTCTTGAACCCCAAAAATATCAGTCCCCCATCGTCCACTTCATCTCCATGAAAAGCATTGGTCATGGAAGCGAATACAGAAGTAACCTCAGCAGGCACCAATGCGCATAGTGCATCTAATTGGTGAATGGCTACGGTGAGTAAATATCCTCCTCCTGATATTTTTTTTAAATGCCAGTCCTTCCTATCTCCATGTTTCCAAAAGGAGATTGAAGTAGCCTTTACCATTTGAATCTCTCCAATTTCCCCGGAGTCGATACATTTTTTTGCAACTTTGAACCCGGGAGAGAATTGCGCAACCTGCCCAATCATCAGAACTACTCCCGATTGATTACAGGCATCATTAATAGCTTTGCAATCAGCATAGGTGGAAGCCATTGGTTTTTCCAGCAGCACATGCTTTCCAGCACCTGCTGCCTCTATAGCTATTTGGGTATGCAAGTGGTGAGGAGTAGCGATTAGCACTGCATCAATATCACGATTGTTTATCAATTGACGATAATCTGTCTTCCCAACTAGCTTGTATTTATCCGTAAACATGGCCAATGCAAGTGGATCTCTTCTGCAAACTGCCTTGATTTCAATTGTCGGTATTTGATGAATTGCTTCAATATGCCTCGAGCTGAAATTCCCTGCGCCAATAATCCCAATTCTTATCATTCTTTCTCAGTTCCAATCTTTATATAGGCATCCCTTCGATGCCAACATGTATCCTACTAATTCTTCCCGGACCGGGCTCCCCCAAACCACCTGTTATCCAAAGGCATCCATCTGAAAAGCACAGGTTACTGGTTAGAGGGATTCCTGAATCATAAGTAGCAAGCAGATCTCCAGTTTCTGAAAGAACCTGAATGGCTTGCATTCCATAATGGGCTACCCACAACCTTCCATCAGCATCTATAGCCATACCGTCAGGTAAATTTCCGGTAGCTCTGTTTTGATCATTGTAAGGGAGGTTGGCCAGCACTCTCAAGTAATTGGGGCTGGAAATAGGAAGTTCCAGATTAATGGCTAACACCCTATTTTTATAACTCTCTGACACATACAAGCATTTTTTTTCTTTATGGTAAACTATACCATTTGGAAAATCTATATCAGTAGCAACTGCATAAGCTTCCCCCCCCCATCCGACAAAATAAACCGCCCCTTTGTGTCGAATAGAGTCTGTAAAGTAAAATCCTTTATCTGTATGAACAGCAATATCATTGGGGCAATTGACCTTTACTCCATTTATAAATTCAGGGGAAACTTCTCCCAAAAATTCACCTTTAGCACTGTACCTTACCACTCTAGATGCTAGGCTGTCACAAAGCAAATGATCGCCATTTGCCATGATTGCTTGTCCGTTTGGCCTTTTTCCTTTGCCCCACACAATATAGCCCTTATCTTCATAGCGGCAGATCCCTTCCCCGGCTAGGGATGTAAAATAAAGGAAACCATCATCCCCTATAACAGGTCCTTCTGTATAATAATCCAAAGACAACATGATTTGAGGCTGGATGGTTTTTGGGTCAGGGAGTTGTTGGGGTTGGTGGTTTCCTATATTCATTTTACTTCAATTTTATCAAGCGGAAACAACGGTTTTCTTCTGTGTTTATAGTTCAAGCTTGCCATGTCTGCACGAGTCACGCCTGGAGTATTGGCTCTGATTATGGAATTGCATACAGGTTGGTAAGCCGCCAAAGGTGCATTTACTCCCTTTGCCACCAACACCCCATAGGTGGTAGGGTCTATATCAAAATGGATCAATTGCTGTAAGCTAAAAGGCACCATCCGTAAAGAGGTCAGCATGATTGTATTGCCTGCTTTGCTGGTAACAATTGCCGTTTCCCCCATATTGAAATTGACTTGCCCTCCATGTCGAGGTTCTTTTTCAGTAAACTTCCCATCTACTACCTTCTCAAGTTTCACCTCCACAACCATGGTTTCCCCATGTAAATCATCAGATTTCGCTCCTATTTTCACAGGGTAATAACCTTCAAAATCCTTGTTCTTTACTTCTGCTACAGCTTCCGGGTCATAGATACACATGAAACTTTTCACACCGGAACAAGTCTCCAAAACCTCCAATAAGAAAGTACTGTCTGCAGGTGATCCCCCACCTACATTGTCTCCCATATCCAATATCAATAAAGGTTTTTCAGCCTTGCTTATATGTTCTGGTAATTCTTCGAGTCCAATTTTCTTTCCGGAAAAATCTTGATGATTTTTAAGCAGGTATTCATTTAATACATCAGCTTTATCATTTGCCAATTTTTCATCATTATTGGTAATCACAATGAAACTGGTACCCATTTCAGGTACATCCGCATATGGAAACCCCAAAACAACATTGGTAGACAATACTTCCGGTTCTTCTTGCATACTTTTCGCTAAAGCAAATAAACTCTGGCAAGGATCTGAACCTGTATGTTGCATCTCTATGCTAATGGCAACATTGGTTTGCAAAAGGACCATTTTAGGTTTCACCTTAGCATGGAGAGTATCTGCCATTATCCTAGCTGCCGACCTCCCTGCATCTCTTTGGTCAATATGTGGGTTGGTTTTATAAGCCACTAGCCCATCCAAAGCATCCACCATCTGATTACTCAAGTTACAATGCGGATCAATTGTCCCTATAATAGGAAGATCCGTTCCCATGATTTCCCTTACCATGCGCAACCAATGTCCATCAAAATCTAAATAAGATACACTTACTGCCGCACCATGTGGCACCACCATCAAGCCATCTAAAGGAAGGCTTTCCTTTAACGTACGGTTCAACTCATTTAGCAAATGTTCTGCAGTCTCTCTGGCAATTATCCCACCGGGAGTGGCCTCTGCATAGAAAATAGGAACAAGCTCAATGTCTTTTTCTGCACTCAAGACTTCTACTATTCCACCGATCTCATGGAAAGCAGTTTGGTATTCATCAATGATAGCCTGTCCATATAGCACATGTCCATTCTCAAAGTCTTCCCAGGTGGTTTCTTGGTCCAAAAAAGTATTGGACTCATGGTATACACCAATAATCCCTATGCGTTTTTTTGGATCACCTTGCATGGGCCAATAAGTCTACTTCAAACTTCAGCAGTGTACCTAAACACCCGATTAAGGTTGTTCTTGCAGGATAAGGCTCTTGGAAATAATCCTTATAAATGACGTTAAATTCGGCCAAATCATCTTGATTAGCCACGTAATTCCTCACTTGGACCACATCACTAAAATCCAAACCTGCTGCAGCCAATATCTTTCTGGCATTTTCAAATGATCTCCTTACTTCTCCTTCAAAAGTATCGTTAACTATTTTTCCATTTTCATCTACTGATGCTTGTCCTGAGACAAATACCAAATCATTCACTTTAAGCGCCGGAGAAAAAGGCAAGGCACTTTGTGGCACACCTTCACCGGAAACGATTTCTTTTTTTACCATAATATTAATGAATAGTTTTAAAATAATTTTTCACCTTTAAGAAAGGTGGTCGGTTTTCAAATTCAATTTACCAATCTAAAATGTCAAATAATGATTTTAAGCCATTTTATGTAAAAGAATCCCTTCGAAATTTTTACCAATGATTGATCTTAGCTTCCTAATTTGGAAGCTTTCACCACACGATCAATTAATTCTTCCACCTTCTTATCATCCCAAACTTTATTGGTATTTCCAACCGGGGCGATAGATGGACCAATATCTACACTGTACCTCATTTGAATAGCTTGCCTGAAAAAGGTCCATATATTGGGTAAAGATTCTGCGATAACCTCTTGGAACACCAACATAAAATCTGTTGCAAGTTTAACATTCCCCTTCACAAACTCATTCCGAACATGCTTACACTCACGTTCAAAAACATTGTAGTAAGACCCTATTGCACCTGTAGTGCCACACAAAGCAGCCTGACACATCAACTCATCTGCTCCACTAAAAAGCACCAACTTACCTTTTGAACTATAAGAAACAGTACTAATTTCTAATAAATTATTGGTGGTTAATTTCATCCCCACCATATTAGGCATCTTTAGTAGTTTATTTATAAATTCTACCAAAGAAAAACTCGTTGATCCCAATTGGTAAGGGAAGAAAGGCAAGTCGGAGGCAGTGGCAATGGCTTCATAATGCGCTAAAGCCATTCCTGATGTTCCGTCTGTTGGTCCGTAATAGACAGGTGCCACAGAGGATATACCATCAACTTTGCATTTGGAAGCATGTTGGGCCAACCGTACTGATTCTGCAGTGGTCATGGATCCAACTTGAACCATGATTGGCACCTTACCTGCATTAACGTTTGCGGTAATTTCCGTTACCTTTTTCCTATCCTCTTCACTCAAGAGAAAGCCTTGTCCTGTAGAACCAAGTAGATACAAGCCATCTACCCCTTCGGATAATAATATTTCTACCCATTTCTCCAATTGCTTAAATGCCGGACGACCATTTCCGTCCATAGGCGTAAGCATTGCAGGCCACACCCCTTTCAAATTTTCATACATAATCTACTTGATTTATCTTTTACTTTCTAAAATATTGATCCATTTCATAATAATTCTCTAAATAACGTACCGGGTTTTTGTCAATCAAATTCTCTGTGGCTTCAGGGTCTTTAAAACCACTCCCCGATACAATACATACTGCATTGGAATTTTTATCCAGCTCTCCTGAAGTCACCGATTTAATAAAACCAGCCAAGGCCACTGCCCCTGCCGGCTCAGCATAAATGCCTTCCTTTATCGCCAATAATCGTTGGCAAGCAAAGGTATCTTCATCCTTTACTAGGAAACCATTTCCTCCTGTATTTTTACAGGCCTGTAATGTTTCATTACCATCAATTACCACAGCTACCTGAAGGCCACTCACTTTGGTGGTCGCATCATCAACCGCTTTTGCTTCAGTTAAACCTTTTCTCAGGTTTCCTGCTATGGTGTCATTACCATCCGGTTGCACACAATGCACCTTAGGCAGGCTGAAATCTGAATGCTTTTGCTTCCATGTCTGAAAACCTCTTGCAACAGCTAAAGTTAAGCCACCTCCACCAGTAGGGACAAACACATTGTCAACCTTATCCAAGTCTTCTGCCAATTCAAAACTGAGGGTTTGCACCCCTTCCATCCCTACCGGACTGTACTTGAAAGCACTCACTTGTAATTGGGTCTGATTTTCAGCAGCCACTTCTCCGAGCTTAGCAAACACCTTCTCTGTCACCTCTTTGTTTTTTCCAAAACCCTTGATAACATACAATGAGGCTCCATAGGCTCGCATTTGTTTTAATTTCCCTTCAGGGGCTCCATCCACTATGGCTATTTTACAAGGAATTCCTGCAGCCGCAGCATAAGCAGCAAGTGCCGCACCGGTATTGCCACTCGAGGTTGCCAAACAAAGTTTGCCATTATTTGCTTGGATATCTGAAAGGGCAAATGCTGCGAAGCGATCTTTATAGGAGCCCGATGGATTTGCTGATTCCAGTTTGAAATATAGGTTTGGAAACCCCAATTCAGGTCCAATTTTCCTTGATTTAATCAGTGGAGTATTCCCCTCTCCTAAAGAAAAGGGCTCCATTCCATTTGGAAGATTTAATAGTTCTATGTATTTGTTGATACCTTTCAAAACTCGTTTGGAAATTGTTTCTTTTTACTTTTATAACTATTGAAATTGTGGGCAAATCCCCCATCTATATCCAAGGAAGTACCATTGATAAATGAAGCTTTGTTGGAACTGAGCCAAAATACTCCCTCGGCTATTTCCTCAGGTGAGGCACTCCGCTGTAAAGGTGTCATATCCTCCATTTCTTCAACCAATAGTTGACTTATATTGCTTCCTTTGGAATCTTTAAAATTACTACTCATTGCGGTCGTTACATTTCCCGGGCAAACGGCCAATACCCTTATGCCCGAAGGGCCGTATAATGCAGCCATTTCATAGGTTAAGCTTAGCAAAGCTCCTTTTGCGGCTATATAAGCCGGACTTGTTCCTCCTGCTCTGTTTGCCATTACACTACTTAAATGAATAATCACACCTCCCCTATTTCCGGATTTCATTTTTTTTGCCGCCATTTTTGAAAGAAAAACGGGTGAGGTAAGACAAACCTTGAGGGTTTTCTCCCAATTTTCTCTAGAAATGGTATTTAAAGTCTCAATGGTTCGCCAGGCTGCGTTGTTGATCAAAACATCTATTTTCCCCCACTTACTGTAGGTTGCCTCTACAATTTCATCGACAAAATCATCGATAGCCAAATCTCCATCTAAAACCAATACATTATTCGGGTTAGAGACTGAAGCTGCTGTTTTTAGCAACTCATTCTTGTTTTCTGAAACCATTGCAACCAAATCGCCATTGTCCACAAAAGTTTCAGTGATTGCCTTGCCTATACCTCTGCATGCCCCTGTTACAATTATTACCCTTTGTCTATTATCTGCTTCACTTTTCATCATTTATTTTTTTATAGGTAAAATTCCGGCCAAAGCATCACCGGCTTTAGCCATAGGAACTGCCCTTATTAAGAAAACCATTCCTGATTGTTGTGCTAAGACTTGTGTGCTTTTTTCACCCTTATCGTTTACAATATATCCTAATCCATCTCCCTCTTTAACAAAATCACCTAAGCTGACTTTTGCGATAAAAACCCCCTCATCAGGAGATGGATGCATCACTTGTAAATGCCCGCTTCCTGGCTTATCGTCTTCTATATTTACCATTGCTTTTTTTTTCTTTTTTTGTTGGGGCAACAACCCAAAAAGTTCCAAAACATTTTCACAACCATCCACCAACTCCTCCACCCCCTCTGTACGGTAAGCCCCTCCACCATTTTCAGTATAAATTGCAGGAATATTGCCATCTCTAGCCACGGACAAGGTCCTTCCTTCCAATTCAGGACTTGTCCCCCACACAATTGGTAAATTAAATGCTGCAGCCATCTCCCTTTGCTTTTGCAATACTGAAGAGTCATTGTGTAGCATATACCCTGATAAGGGAGAAATCTCAAACAAATTACCTCCGGTATGCATGTCAATAAAGAAATCTGCCTTTTTAATCAATTCACTAATTTTTGCAGCTACCCTTTCTGTGATGCTACCATTGGAATTACCGGGACAAGTTCTGGCGAGATCTAAACCGTCTTCTCCTACCCTACTTCCGGAAAAATACGCGTTTCTATTGGTGACAGGTACGAGGGTTATAGATCCTGAAATCAACCTCCCTTCCAATTTTTTTATTAATCGCATAATAGCCAATACAGGTTCGTATTCATCACCGTGAATCCCTGCAATAATAAGCCCATTGGGACCCTCTTTAGAGGATTTGATAATTTGGGAAGAAAATAATTCAGCCATTTTTTTTTAATATTTTACCCTTGTGATTTTCACTATTTCCTGGGTGATTTCACCTGCCATTAAAGCATGCCCCTTATCATTGGGATGCACCCCATCCAATAACAGCTCTTCTCCGGACTCATCCGTTTCATAATAGTCTGAAAAGAATTTAAAATTATCCACCAGCCCTGTTTTATATTTTTTCGATAATTTTTTCACTACTTCTACATATTGGTACAATCTCACATTTTGGAATTCCGGATATTCTCCTCGCAATCCATTAGGTGCTATTAAAAGCACGTCAATCCTTCTACGCTGGAGCTCTTTTATCATAAATTTAAGGTTGCGTTGATACTCCTTTAATGGAATTCTTGATTTACCGTCAGGAATATCCTCATCGATATGTGCATCATTGGTCCCAAAACCTATGATGACCAAATCAGGGTTATGGGTCAATACATCGGTCTCGAACCGATCCATCCCATGTTTTATTTTAAATAAATTATGGTCTTTAATACTCCCCGTATGGCTGCCGGGAAGCCCGGAATTAATCACTTTTGCTTCGATACCTTCCGCTAGTAGAAGTGATGGCAATCTTTGGGCAAAAACCTGATCAATGGTATTTCTTGTTGCAGTTATGGAATTACCAAAGGCTACAATTGTTAGTATTTTTTCACCCAAAATAATCTTCCCATCTTCAACTGACTTCCCTGAATTGACCGGAAGTCCAGCCAAAAGCCTAAAGGAAACTATACATTGTAAAACCAAGACTATACATGTAATCTTTTGCATGGCAAGCTTAATGGACAAAATCATATTTCAAGACTTCTTCCCTTAATACAATCATTAATCCTCATAAACCCAGCCCAAATTTAATAGCTTTAGCCTAGTCACAGAAAGCCCAGTCCCAGCCGGTCTATTTCCGGCACAATAAGATAAGAGCATTTGATCCTCATTGACAAAATGAATAGCTGTATAACAATACCAGCCGTCAGGGTCATCCTCAAGTACTTTTTCTTTCTCCCAGGTTTTTCCTTCATCCTTGGAAATAGCAACGTTTAATGGGGTCCTTTTCCCTTTGTACAATCCTTCTTTCACCCCATTATTATTCCAAACCATAATTAGATCTCCGGTAGATGGTATCCTTGCGATAGTGGCAGGGGAGAGTGGTGATGCGATTTTTGTGGGTTTGGCGGGGGTCCATTTTTCTCCCAAATCTTTTGAGAAAGCGGCATATTGTACGCCATCATCTGTACGGATAATCATCATTAGTTTTCCATTTTTCAGTGCTATAAGGCCGGGTTCCTGGAAGATGACCTTTTTAGGATTCCTCACTTCTCTTCCCGACTTCCATGTTGCTCCATTGTCATCTGAAAAATAGGTAAATAATCGACCATTATTATTGAAATCCTCACCTTCGGATGTTCTATGTAAGGCAACAGGCATAATGAGTCTGCCATTATCCAATTGAAGCACCCTATTGTTGTTAAGCACAAAGTAACCTTCCCTATCAGTGATACAAGGGCTCGGTTCTGACCAAGTTTCTCCTTCATCTTTGGATATTCGCATTAAAGGAATGCAGTCACTTAAGCTATTTTTCCTGGCATAAAACAAGGCAATATCACCGTTTTGCAGCCTAAGTAAGGAAACCGACATAACATTCATTTTACCATCATTGGGTACGATGACCTTGTCCTGATCAGTCCAAGTTTGACCATTATCCCGAGAAAACCTTGCAGCCAAATGGGCAGAGCCAAAATCACTGCTTGAACTACCAGTGAAATGGGTGTAGATAAACATTATTCTCCCATTCTTCAAACGAATAAAATCTCCTTCACTGTTTCTAGGGTTGTTTTCTCCAGGATCCAATTGTAATACAGTTTTTATATTTTGCCCTGATACTTCTTCCAATAAATGAAAGCCAATGAATAGAAAAAGTAATAAAATTTTATAGCTAGTCTTCATATTAATTTTGTTCAGCATTTAATACATAATCCCCAAAATATTCCGGATAGCTCCAATGAAAAGTGGTGTCTTTTTGATAGGAGTGATTGGGATACAGCGTATTAATGGAGTCCACCTCTGCCTTGATCCTTTTAAACATTATTGGATCAATAAGTGGATCTCTAGTATTCATTCTCCAATTAGTAAGCACTAGCTTCAACCTCTCCATCTCCTCCTGATAATCGGGGATATCTGCTAAATTATTGAACTCCCAAGGATCAGTTTCGAGGTCGTAGAATTCATAAGCAGGAGGACTTTCCCATCTTTCATAAACTGCTTTAATTTCATCAGTGGATGAGGCAATTTCTGCCCTAGAAGATCCCGACAAGACTGTTGCATAAACATGATCTGTATATACTGTGAAATAAGGATCCCTCTCTCCACTATATAAATTGTGAATCAACTTATATTGTTTGTCTCGTACGCTTCTTTTAGGGTAAAAATATTTTGCCGTCCCTATCATTCCGCCAGCATAAATATAGTCATGCCCGGGCAGTTGATCCTTAGCAATTTTTATTAAAGACTTACCGGGAAGCTCTGCTTTTTCTTGAGATGAAACAGCGTCTACAATGGTAGGAAACAAGTCTACTACTGAAACCAATTCTTCACTTTTCAACTTTTTACTTTTTAAGCCCTTCGGCCAATTCATGATTAAAGGTATTTTCAGACCTGCTTCATAACTTGTGGTTTTACCCCTTGAAAACTGTGCTCCGTGATCACTGAGAAAAATCACTAAAGTATTTTCAGCCTTTCCTGAAGATTTTAGAGTATCCATAAGCATTCCAATTGATTCGTCGAGTCTATTAATTTGACTGTAGTAATCAGCAGTCTGTGCTCTCAATCGCTCTGAATCTACCCCCACAAATGGTAATGTGCCGGAGATCTGATTTTCATTAACTTCAATCGTAGGTAAACCGTCAACTTTCCTTAATAATGGAAAGTGCGCATCAGGAAAATTTACCATAAGAAAAAAAGGTTTCCCCCCCGAAGAATTAATAAATTCAGCCGCTTTTATGGCATAATCCCCCATTTTTTTCTTAGCAAAATTGGAGCTTTCAATTTCATGAAAGTCAAATGGAAATGAAGCTTCAGGGTTGACATGTAGCTTTCCTAAACAGCCTGTTTTATAGCCTTGATTTTTCAAATAAGAAGGGATATTCTCAAAGGACTTATACATTTCAAAGTCATGTGTAGCCAAACCAATTTGACCATTTTGATGCGGGTAAAGTCCTGTCAGAATTGAACTTCTCGAAGGGCTACAGACAGAATAGGTGGTATAGGCATTGAGAAACATTACGCCATTTTCAGCCAATAAGTCGATGTTGGGAGTTGTCACAATCTCATTGCCATAAGCTCCTATATCTTGTCCGTGATCTTCCGAAACAATCAGAAGGATATTTGGTTTTACATCATCTGAGCTTTTAATCGCAGGTTGACATGAGAATCCTGCCATTAAAAGCAAAATGCCCAAACATAATATACTTATTCTATTGTCCACCCCCTTCTTCATCGCTTAATCCTCATAAAACCAGTCCGTTCCAAGCTTGGTAACCTTGGTAACCGAGAGTCCGGTACCTGCCGGTCTATTGCCTGCACAGTAGCCAAGTAAAACATCATCACCAATAAATTCCATAGCTATGTAGCAATACCAACCGTCAGGGTCGTTTTCTAAAGTCTTGTAGTTCGTCCACGTTTTACCTTCATCCTTTGAAATGGCCGAACTCAATGGTGTTCTTAACTTAGCTATATCTGGATCTTCAGACACATTATTGTTCCATACTGCCAACAAATCTCCTGTTCCTGGGATTCTTTCAATTGTGGCAGGAGAAACCGGTGAAACTAGAGTGCTTTCTTCTACTGCAGACCATGTTTTCCCATTGTCTTTGGAGTATGAATAGCACTGCACCCCTGCGTCGGTTCTAATAACCATTAATATTGATCCATCTGCTAACTCAACCAAGCCAGGTTCTTGTAAAACAATTTCTTTTGGATTGGGCACCATCTCACTTCTATCCCAAGTCTGTCCATTGTCGGTAGAGGAATAGGCATACAAATCAGCTCTACCTCTCCATTCCATGCCCGGACCGGCGTGTTTGGCAACCGCAAGCATTAATGTACCGTCCTCAAGCTGGACCACTCTGTCATTGTTTAAAACAAAATAACCTTCATCATCGGTAATACAGGCTATTGGGTCAGACCATGTTTGTGCCTCATCTTTAGAAATCCTCATGTAAGGAATGCAATCGTCAGTATTGTTTTTCCTTAAATAAAACATGGCAATATCCCCATTTTGCAGTCTAAGCAAGGATACAGACATCACATTCATACCTCCTTCATTGGGTAGAATTTCTACATCCTCATTTGTCCAGCTTTTGCCTTTATCTTCCGAATACCTTCCTGCCAAATAAGCAGTGGCATGATCACTGGATGATTCTCCGTAATAATGAGAATAAACAAAGAGGATTTTACCGTCTTTCAACTCAATAAAATCACCTTCGCTGTTTCTTGGATTGTTTTTTCCTGGATTGAGCACCAAATTTTTTGGGGCACTTACCCTTTCTTTATCAGGTAAGGTAGTTGTTTCATTCTGTTCCTCTACCGGCTTACCTCCACAGCCATAGCTTACGAATGCTATTAATAGAAGTATTTTGATTAGTCCGCTTATTTTGTTCATTGCCATATTCATATCATTTAGTCATAAAATTCATCCAACCTTATTTTCCTAAGTACCAGAGGGATTTTCTCTTTTAATTTTTCACGTTCTGCAGCCATATAAGCAAGTAATACTTCACTGCCAATAAATGAAATTGCTGTATAGCAGAAGAAACCATCCGGATCATCTTCGAGTACTTTTAAATGGGTCCAACTTTTCCCTTCATCCTTTGAAATAGCCGCTGTAAGTGGAGTTCTATAAGCAGCTGTTTCTTTTACCAAACCTTTGTTATTGTTCCAAATCAACATAAGATCTCCGGTTTCAGGAATTCTCTTTAGGGAAGCTGGTGCCCTAGGTGAGGCAATATCTGAAGGATATACTTCTTCCCAAGTCAAGCCTTGGTCCTCCGATTTACTTAAGTATTGCACCCCTCTGTCTGTACGCAACCACATCAAAATCTTACCATTTTCTAATAAAACTACCCCCGGTTCCTGAACCACTACCCTATTTTTATTAGGCATTTCCATCCCCGAATGCCATGTTTTACCATTGTCATCAGAATAATAACAAAAAATTGATCCATGCATGCTAAAATCAACTCCTGCAGTTTTATGTAAGGATACAGGAGCCAATAATCTTCCTCCCGAAAGTTGTATTACTCGATCATTGTTCAGTACAAAGTACCCTTTCTTATCTGTGATTACGGGAACTGGATCAGACCAAGTTTTGGCCTCATCAGTAGAAAAACGCATATAGGGAATGCAGTCATCCAATGAATTTTTTCGCGCATAAAATAAAGCAATCGACCCGTCAATTAACCTCAGAAAGGAAACAGACATGACATTCATGCCTCCTTCATTGGATATGATTACCTCGTCTTTGCCGGTCCATGTATTCCCCCCATCTTCAGAATAGCGGCCTGCAATCACCCCACTGGCGTGATCCCCTGAGCCTCCTTCAAATTTTGAATATGCAAACAATATCCTTCCATCCTTCAATTGGATAAAACTTCCTTCACTATTCCTCGGGGGATTACCGTCTTCTCCAATTTGAAGAACAATTTCTGATGTGTTTAACAATGCCTGGGCTTTGGAAAAACTCCCTAAACTCAGAAGAAATACACCTACTAATACTAATAACTTTGATTGTTTCATGATAATTGGTTGGTAGCTTGTCGTTTAATGTTCTCCTTCATAATAGGCACCTCCGCAGGTCGGAGCTGTAGGGTCAAAAATCCCTAAGGATTTAAACATTAATCTCGCTATTTCTGAATGGCCTCCACCATTCGGATGCAGGGGATCATTGAGCCATTCCTTAAAAACTTTTGCTCCATTTGGGGTTTCTAACTCTTCACTCCAACGACCATAATTATCAACTAATATCACCTGCTCTTTTTCAGCAATTGATTTTATAACCTTTACATATTCCTCTAGACTTTCTCTATTAGGATCTAAGGCTTCAATAATAGGATTAGGTGTATGTAGGATTGGAATGGCCCCTAGGCTTCTAAACTTCTCCACTAAACTGATAATATTTTTCTCATAATCTTCTAGGGTAACCCGCCCATTGGCACAGTCATTTGTCCCTATCATGATTGACCCCACATTGGGCTTAAACTGCTTCACCCTCCATTCAAAATCGTCAAGGATATTCCTGCTTGTATTTCCACTGATTCCTGTGTTGATGACAAGGTCTCTTACCCTACCTAATTCCCACCTTATCCGCTCCGAAAATATTTCAGGATAGGAGCGATACCCATGGGTATGTTTTGCGCCGTGAGTAATACTATCTCCTGTAAAAACCCAAATCAATGATGTTTTCCCCTTGAGCAATAGAGCAATTTTCTCTTTGTCGTTCTTTCCAGAATGAGTAAAAGCAGAAACTGCCTTTTTCCTATAGAGCTTAGGTGAAAAAGATAAAATGGCCGGTATTGGCAGTAGACAAAGGCACCTTATAAAAAATCTTCTTCCTGAAAGTCTATTCATTCCTTCTATTATTACTGATTGATATCAAGCTATTAATTTCCAAGCCTATTTCTTTTTTATAAAATCCTTTTCATATAACCTGACCCGGAGCCCTCCTTGCATGGTAGTGACCCACAATTCACCGGGACTACGTTCAAAAACATAGGGATAGGAAATCCTTCTCAAAGGGGGATCCATTTTTTTACTGCTATCAATTTTAGCAATTACTGAAGGAGCAGACCATGTTCTTCCCTCGTCTTCTGAAAAGGCTATTGACAGCTCATCTCTGTGGTTACTAGCGGCCACTTCTGACCATTGTTTATCCCCTCCAGTTAACGGGTAATAATCCGTGCCTTCCGGGAATCTCCTATTCCACACCAAAACCAACCTGCCACTTTCAAGCCTTTTAAGCAAACCGGGAGCAGAACTTGCAGGTATATCTGTTGGCCGGATACCATTCCATGTTTTTCCATCATCAGTGGAGAAGGCCTCCCAGAAAGTCCCCCAGTTGGTTCTCATTAACAGCCATAATTTCCCTTGAGGAAGTGATTCGAGCGTTGCTTCTGTCACCCCACTGTGATGCCCAATTCCTCCGAGATCGATAATATTAGACCTTTCCCAAGTCTTACCTTCATTACCCGACTTATAAGTCAACACCGTATGGTGTCCGGGGTGATGCCGCATCATCATGGAAGTAAAAACAATGTTTCCATTCTCCGTTTCTATCATGTCACGAATAGCACCGGTCCATTCATTATGGAGCTTTTGAACGTCTTGCCAAGTTTTACCCCCATCTAAACTCCTCACTGTATAAGTTGGCAATCTGGCACCGGGTGAATCGGAAATCTCTTCTTGCCAGTCCCAGTTTGCCCTTTCCTTTAAGTTCATAAATGCCAAAACGATTACACCTTTACTGGTTGAAAGAATAACACGCTCATCCGAAATCAAAAAAAATTCCGGGTTATCAAATACAGGAAATCTTTCCCAAGTCATCCCTTCATCCCTACTGATAATACAATCTGTTCCATCGATAGTTAGAATACCACCGTCAAACAATTTAACAAATGGCCCCATCATCATGCCTTTCAATTCATCAACCTCGGGGTAAACCAGTGCTCCAATTGAGATTGATTTACCATTGTTTGAATTTAAATAAGCATGCTGCGCCTTTCCGGAGTTGGAAAGGGCAGCAATGATCATGGTTAAAGCTAATACTCGGTGAATTATTAACATAGGCAAAAGGTTATTTATGGGTTTTTCACTGTCTTCTAATTACTGTTCGTAACCTGCATTTTGAGTTATTTTTGAATTCAAACTAATGGTTTCTAAGGTAATTGGCCAAACCAAAAGATAATCTTGCCCTTCTTTACCCTGTAAGGAAGGCACTTTCTCAAAGGCCTTGTCGAAACGAATCAGATCCCACCATCTTTTTCCCTCAAAAGCCAATTCAAACAACCTCTCCTGTAAAATAGCCTCGTCGTTTTCTTCTTGGGAGGAACTTACAAATTCAAAGCTAGAGAAATTCTCTCCATAAGCTCTTGTTCTTATCTCATTCATTTCAGCGGAAGGATCCTGACCCAGTGCATTTTTGGCTTCGGCGATAAGTAGTAATAATTCCGCATACCTATAAATAACAATATCATCCAAAAACCAACGGGTCCCTGATTCTGTATAACCATCCCCTTTCTTCACAATTGAAGTAATAAAGGTATTGTCCTCATCCGTGTCATAAATCTCGAAAAAGCTTCCATCTTTCCTACTGTCCTCATTACTAAATTGATTGCGCATGGTTGCTGATGGTGCCCACCAATTGAAACCTCCCGGAGTGCCAACAGTGGCAAGTGTTTCTTCACCATAAGACTCTTTTAAATCAAGAGAATTTATATACATGTCTGAATACATGTTATTGGAAACCTCAAAATCATTGAAATGTACTGAGAAAATTATCTCATTATTTCCCTTATTGTCAAAATCAAAAATCCTGGAAAAATCATCCAAAAGAGTCAGGTCAGCAGATCTTACTTCGTTTAGCGCATTTAAAGCAACAGTTATATCAGATTCTCCACCCCCCATGGTTTTGCCGGTCCACAAATAAACGTCTCCTTTAAGAGTATTAACAGCTGGTTTTGACCACATCGAACGGCCATTACCAAATTCATTGTTTGGGAAAAGATCAATGGCCTTTTCCAAATCCGCTTTTATTAATTCAAATACGGAAGAAACAGCAGCCCTTTCCTGAAATGTAGTTTCTGCATCAAAACCTTCAACAGGTGTCGTAATTAAAGGAACACCCCCCCAAGTCTTGGCAAGAATAAAATACATAAAGGCCCTCATGCTATAAGCCTGTGCCAGTAGATCATTTTTATTTTCTTCATTAGGGAAGGTAATATTGGGAACATTTTTTATTACCAAATTGGCATAATTAATCACTTTGTAAGACTGCAACCAATCGAGATCGGCATTACTCTCATTCATGTCATTTTCAAAATACTTTCTTCTATAATCCGCATTCTGAAGCCCCTCACTCATGATCTCGCTCCTTGATTCTCCCATAAAATAGAGTGTTCTACTTGACAGATCTCTAAACTGGTTGTACATTCCAATCAGTCCTCCGGTAGCATCTTGTTCAGATTGCCAAAAAGAGTTGGCACCTATCGAACTAATGGGGGCTAATTCCAAAGGCTCTGTACAGGAATAATTAAGCAGAAAAACAGTGATTCCTAGAAGGCATGTCTTTATATTAACTAATATTTTCATGATTTTTTATGTTTGATCAGGACTTAATTAAAGAGAAAGGTTGATACCTAACATGATATTGCGAGGAACAGGAAAACGCCCTCTATTCATTCCTCCTTCTTCAGGAGAAAGACCACTAAAATCAGTAAAATAAATCAAGTTGTTTCCTGTAAGATTGAGACGGATTCCTTCAATTCCAATCTTTCTATACCAGCCGGCTGAATAATCGTAACTTAAGGTAAGTTCCCTTAAAGCTAAAAAATCACCTTTCTCATAGTTCACAGAGCTTCCGGCACCATTGTCTAGGTTTCTTGGATCCCCTCTCCAATAGTTACTTTGGGCCACTTGATCTGCCCAGTAAAACTTAGGAACGTCGGTTACATCCCCTTGATTTTCCCAAGACCTCGCAATATTTGAGCTCATATTGGTATTTCCTACAAACTCACCATCCAAATTAGCCCTCACATAGTTATAAATAGTATGTCCGGTGGTATAGTCCATTCTCATATAAAGGTTAATCCCTTTATAATTTACATTATTCGAAAAGCCTCCGGTCCATTTAGGGAAAATATTGCCCATATAAACCCTATCTCTGGTATCGATCACATCATTACCATCCACATCCAACCAATTCACATCTCCACCATATCTGGTTCGGTCAGGACCGGCCATGATCAAATCCTGAGGTGCAGCAGCAGCTTCATCATCAGTGGCAAAAACCGACAAGTACTGATAGCCATACATTTCTCCAATCTGACCTCCTTCTTGTAAACCCCCTTTCCAAACATAATCACCGACAGAAGGATCATAGACATTAAAACCTCCAATTCTATTGTTTTCATTGTCATTTTCCGGAAGCTCCAATATCTTATTTTTCACATACGAAGCATTGAATCCCAAATTCCACATCCAATCCTTTGTCTCTAGGATGTTAAAACTGACCTCTAGCTCTACACCTTTATTTTCTAAACTACCAAGGTTTGTCAACACACTGGTAAATCCGGTCAGTTTAGGCATGGCCAGAGTAGTGATTAAATTAGAAGTTTCTCTTTGATAATAATCAAACAATAAGCTGACGCGGTTATTGAACAAACTTGCATCAAAACCAATATCAAATGTTCTGGATTGCTCCCATTTTAGGTCAGGATTCGCAATGGTAGTATATTCCACAGCAGCGTTTCCTTGGTAAATGGCTCCCACACTATAACCGCCCTGGGCTTGAAAATCGCTAAGGTTACCCAGATTACCATTAAGGCCATAACTTGCTCTCAATTTGAACTTATCAATTGCTGCAGGAGCACTCCAGAAAGTTTCATTGTGTAAATTCCATCCCGCAGACACTCCAGGGAAGAAACCCCATTTGTAAGCAGAACCTAAGTTAGATGCACCATCATATCTGGCACTAACTGATAATAAGTATTTGTTGTCAAAATCATAATTTGCTCTGCCGAAATAACCCAGAATCAATTGCTTTCCTTTGGAACTGGAAACCTGTACTGGTTCTCCTGAAGCGTTTAATGTAGGTATAAGATCAGTAGCGGCTCCACGACCCTGAGCAAAAAGACTATAATTGTCTCTTTGATACATAGAATAACCGAGAGTAGCATTGAAGTTATGTAAGTCCGTAAAACTATTCTCATAATTCAAAACTGCATCAAATTGTAATTGTTCCCAGTTGGTTTGACTTCCGGTAGCATTTCTATCTTCCACCAATTGAGTGGGTGAATTAAGATAGGACATCAAAAAGGTATTGGCCGTATTGGCTCGGGTAAACAACGAAGCAGAAGGCTCAAAACTCAGACCGGGGGCAAGTTCCCAATTTGCACCACCACTCAAGGTCATTAAGGTCAATGTATTGTCATTGGTACTGCGGTTTAAATGATAGGCAGGATTACCTAAAGAACGATTCACCCCCGGAGACAAGGTTCCATCTTCAAAGGTATACTTTGCAGTGGGAGGTGTGGCAATGGATCTTTCAAACAAGTTGTTTTCACTGTAAACCAAATTATCAGTGGACCGAGTAAAATTTAACCCTGCAAAAACAAATAATTTGTCACTTACTTGCAACCTTCCGTTCATATTGGCAGTAAATCTTTTATAATTGGTAGTAATTGCTATCCCATCCATATCTGAGTAACCAACCCCTAAATTAAAGGTGGCTTTCTCCGTTCCTCCAGATAAGTTCAAATAATGATCTTGTGTCATGGCGGTTCTAAACAGCACATCTTGCCAATCTACCTCATCAAAAATAATGGTTTTGCTGGGGTCTACCGGATCAGGCATGCTTTGCCAGCCTTCACTTAGTTTGTATTCATTTTCAGGGGTTAAATATTGAGTAGTATAAGCCGTATTATTGGTAAGGTCATTCCCAATACCATAACCGAATGCTCCATCCAATTGAGCAAGCCTTGATGGAGATTTAATCCCTGTAGCAGCTACACCCAACCTTGAGTAATAGATATAATCCCTGGCAGATAATAAATCATATTTCTCACGTAGTTGTGAGGCTCCAATTGTATACCTATAGGTCACCTTTGTATCTCCTGCCTTTCCCGACTTAGTGGTCAAAATCACCACCCCATTGGAAGCTCTTGCACCATAAATGGCTGTGGATGCCGCATCTTTTAACACCTGCATGGATTCGATATCCATTGGATTGATCCCCTGTATATCGTCTCTAATTACACCATCTACAACGTATAAAGGTTCCGCTCCATTAGGATTGTTGATGGAAGTCCCCCCTCTTACAATTATTCTTGGAGAGGCGCCGGGCTGTCCGCTCAAGGTTTGAACCCTTACTCCGGATACTGTTCCTTGTAATGCGGAAGCAGCATTTCCTAAAGGAATGTTTTCAAGTACCTTGGTATCTAATGTACTTACAGCAGATGTAAGTTTTTCTCTGGATTGTTCACCATATCCCACCACAATTATCTCATCTAAAGCCCCCAAGGCAGTTTCTAGTGTCACCTCAATATTGGTTTGATTGCCTACGGTGATTTCTTGTGTTTGGTAGCCTATGGCTGAAAATCTTAAAACGGTATTGTTACCGGAAATGCTAATGGAAAATTTACCATCCATGTCGGTTACAGTCCCCGATGCATTGCCAACATTTATTATATTGACCCCGGGAATTGTCGTGCCATCTTCCTGGGAATAAACTGTTCCGGTTACAATCTCGCTTTGCGCCAACACAGTTTCGGTTTTGAAGGATAGGATCAGCAACATTATAAAAACAAATTGCCACCATTGTGTGTAGAGTTTCTTGATCATATTTGTCCTATTTTATTTTTTATTTTGAAATTCATCAGCTATAAACAACTTATTTACAGCATTTAAAACACAATACAATATGTATTATTTATTCAAATATAATAAAAATTTATTCTCATCAAAATCCAATCATCCAAATCTTTGGCGATCCCCATCCATTTTCATTGATTCAAAACATTATTCTGCAAAAATTTAAATTATAAATGTAAAAAAACAGATCAAAAAAATTATTATATGATAAAAACCTGAACAAACGAGATAATCCAATACGCAAAAATCACACACTAAACGCTGAAATATAAATACACCAAAGGGTGCACCTATTTTTTATCAGACTTATCTTTATTTAATTTTACAATGACAATAACCATAAACTAGTAAACGGTTAGTCATTTTTTAAATACTTAAACGAAAGCATTTTATAGGATCAAACACATAGCTCCCTTTAAAGTAAACCAGAAATAATTAACACATGAAAGCAACCAAACCACTATAAAAAATTTTTATGTATTATTTATAGCCATTAAAACTATTATTTTTTGTAAATTTATCTTGACAGCGTTCGACAAGTCGTTTAAACCAAATGAATTAAGAGACATTTAACGTAATTCCACCCTTGTCTTTTTTAGTGTTAACCGCCTTTTAAATGATCGGTTTAATATTACTTATTATATTTGTAACATTCGAAAATCAAAAACACACCAGTGAATACTTTCAATGTCAAGCCCAAACCTGTTCTAGACGCATCTCTTTCTTTGGTAGATAGGGTAGAACAAAACCTTCGTGAATACTTTGCAGAAGCAAACCTTCAACCCGGAGATGCCATTCCAAAGGAATCAGAATTGGCCTTATCCATGGGAGTGAGCAGAACCGCCTTAAGAGAAGCTTTATCAAGACTTAGAACTCTAGGCTTAATAGAATCCAAGAGAAACAGGGGAATTATATTAACTCAGCCTGATATTTTAGGAAGTTTTGAACGTGTACTGAATCCAATGCTATTGGACAGTGCCACCCTTCAGGACATTTTTGAATTGAGGTTGGTTTTAGAAATGGGCATTACGGACCTCTTATTTATTCGAAAGTCCAAAGAAAACATTGAAAAGCTTGAATTACTTGTAGCAAAAGAAGAAGAAACCAAGGATAAGTTTCTAAAAAACAGGTATGATGCCGAGTTTCACTCCATGCTCTATGAGATTTCGGGCAACCAAACGCTTTTGAGGTTCCAGAAAATGTTACTCCCTATATTTAATTTGGTGCATAGCGGCCAGATCATAGGCAAAACAGAAGTTAAAAATGCTGTCACTCATCGTGATTTATTGACTGAACTACAAAAAGGGTCTCCTGCCTCTTTTAGAGAAAAAATGAGCGTCCATCTAAAAGTCTATCTTGACAAAGTTGATGAATAAAACACGGACAGAAATTTAATTCTACCCGTGTTTTTTTACTTATAATTTAAATTATCCTTGATAGTCTTCCGCAACTTGCTTAGATACACCTAAGCCATCAATTCCCAATTCCACAACATCTCCTGCTTTCAAATATCTTGGCGGCTTCAATCCCATTCCCACACCGGCAGGTGTTCCTGTACTGATGATATCACCCGGCAGCAAACTCATGTATTGACTGATATGGCTAACCAATTGAGGGATATTAAAAACCAAGTCAGAGGTATTACTGTCCTGCAACATTTCCCCATTCACCTTTAACCATAATCTTAAATTGTGCGGGTCAGCGATCTCATCTTTACTCACTAAGTTTGGCCCTAGAGGAGCGAAAGAATCTGCGCTTTTACCTTTTAACCATTGGCCACCGTGCCTTAATTGAAAGTCTCTTTCACTGACATCGTTGTGTACCACATAACCAAAAACATGGTCCATAGCGTCTTCTTCAGAAACATAATTGGCTTTTTTACCAATTACTATTGCCAATTCAACTTCCCAGTCGGTAGCTTTAGAATTTTTCGGAATAACAATAGGATCAAAGGGACCGGAAAGCGCAGAAGTGGCCTTCATAAACAAAACAGGTTGTTCAGGAACAGCCATACCACTTTCCTTGGCATGCAAGGAGTAATTTAAGCCTACACAAATGATCTTTGAAGGAAAAGGAACCGGGGACCCTAATCTGGCATCCGCAGAAATCTCAGGACAATCTGCAGCATTTGCTTCCAGCCATTCTTCCAATTCTATTAGCTTACTGTCATCTCCTAAGAAATCAGCCGTCCAGTCTGAACCAAATGCTGAACAATCAATTTTTTTTCCTTCTGAGGTTATTACTCCGGGCTTCTCCTGACCCACATTTCCAAATCTTATTAATTTCATCTTTTTATAATAGTTTTAAGTAATTACATTTTTAAGTTAGAGAACCCTCCATCTACCAAATAATCTGCACCAGTCAAAAACTTGGCCTCATCAGAGGCTAGAAAATAAGCCATACTGGCTACTTCTTCAGGTGTTGCCATTCTTCCGATTGGCTGAGTAGCTGCTAGCTGTTCAAACATCTCCTTCTCCTTGCCGGGATATGTTTTTGAAATATAATTGTCTACAAAAGGTGTATGCACTCTTGCCGGAGAGATGGCATTGCAACGAATATTATCTTTTACATAATCCCTTGCAATGGTAAGTGTCATATTAAGTACTGCTCCTTTACTCATTGAATAAGCGAAACGGTCTGGAATACCCACTGTTGCCGCTATTGATGCCATATTAATTATTACACCTCCACCGTTGGCTTTCATTCTACCAATCACCGCCTTGGAACAGTGGAAAACACCTTTAATATTTACAGCATATAAACGATCCAGATCTGCTCCCTCCGTAGACTCAAGATCCCCTATATGGGAAACCCCCGCATTGTTGATCAACACATCAATCTCGCCTGAAACTGAATCAATAACTTCTGTTACCTGAGATTGATTGGATACATCTGTCTGCTTAAAATAGACATCATAGCCCTTCTCTTTCAATTTTCCGGCTACTTCTTCTCCATTTTCTTTATTAAAATCCAATACATAGACACTGGCACCTGATGCAGCAAACTTCTCTACTATTGCCAAACCTATTCCACTGGCCCCGCCTGTGACCAAAACATTTTTTCCCTTCATTTATAGTAAAATATTATATCTTTTAATTGATCAATAGCCTAAATGGTCTATTTTCCTAACATTGGAAATAGTCGTTTTAATTCTTCTTCTGAAGGCTGAGTACCATATTCACAAACTTCAAAGGCCTCTGCGTACTTTACCTGGGCAGCTTTGTTAGCCCCATACCATTTCACCAAACTTTCCCTTACAGAAGCATTGATCCTTCCACCTCTTTTTTCCTTCAACCAAGCAATTCTTTCTTCTTTGCCTTCGGGAACTTCATCAGCATACCCTCCTATCCATGGCAACCACTCATAAAATTGCGATTCATGTGCGTCCAGTCCATGAATTTTTTTATCAATTACAGGTGTGATATCAATGGCAATATGTGGTTCGAAAGGGTTTGGTTTTTGGAAATGATCTTGGAAATACAAAAATACCGGATTTTTGTTAAGCGGGGGCGTATCGGCAGCCACATTGGGCACACCTACCATATAGGCCGCATCCTGCACCAACACCCCTGTATAACGATGGTCTGGGTGGTAGTCGTTAGGCCGTGGAGCAATGACTACATCGGCATCCCATTCTCTAATTTTACGAATAAGCTGAAGCCTGATTTCTAGCGTTGGCAACAATTCACCATCGTGATTGTCCAGAACATCATAAGTTACTCCCAATCTTTTTGCCACTTCTTGGGTTTCTGCAATACGCCTTTTGGCTAGCATACCTCCTCCTTCTTCCATATGACCTGCATCACCATTGGTAACAGAAACGAACTTTACCTGATGCCCCATCTCCACAAAAAGAGACGCTGTGCCGCCACTTTTTATATCACAATCATCAGGATGGGCACCTATCATGATGATTTTTAAAGGTCTTTCTTGCGCCTCTACTATAGATACCGCAAATAGACAAAATAAAATTGCAATAAAACTTGATTTCATAATCAATATTTCTGTGGTTAAAATTTCAAGGTTGAAGATAGGCATTTAGGGCTGTTTTGCCAATCCACCCATCCAAATTATCAGTCATTCGCCCCCTTAACTCAGAACTTATTCCTTATCTTTGCATCCTAAAATCAAAACTTGCAAATCAAAGTATCAATATATGCTTCAGGTAAATGAAATAAGAGCAAACTTTGCGCATGCTTGCGAAAGGCTTAGCGCCAGGAATATTGAAAATCCTGAAGAATTGCTCGGGAATGTATTAAAGTTAGAAGACCTAAGAAAACAAATCCAACTCGACAGAGACAATCTTCAGGCTGAATCCAATACTATCTCTAAGCAAATTGGCCAATTAATGAAGGCCGGAAATAAAGCGGAAGCAAATAAGATAAAGGAGAGAACTTCTGAGATTAAGCAACAGGTAAAAACGCTTGAAGACCGTTATTCTCAGACAGAAAAAGAACTTACCCAATTACTCTATACCATTCCCAATATCCCTCATGCATCTGTCCCTGCCGGCAACTCAGAAACAGATAATGAAGTGGTGCTGGAAAATGGAACAATCCCCATTCTTGAAGACAGTAATAAAAGCCCACATTGGGATTTGATAAAAAAGTACGACATCGTAGATTTTGAATTGGGGGTCAAGATAACCGGTGCAGGGTTTCCTGTTTATAAAGGAAAAGGCGCTAAATTACAAAGAGCTTTGGTCAATTTTTTCTTGGATGAGGCAGAAAAAGCCGGTTATGCGGAGGTACAACCACCAATTTTAATCAATGAAGAAAGTGGCTACGCCACCGGCCAGCTTCCTGACAAGGAGGGGCAAATGTACTTTGCCCAAGAAGATGGGCTTTACTTAATCCCTACTGCAGAAGTTCCCATTACAAATATGTACCGTGGGTCCATCTTGCAAGAGGAGGAATTGCCTATCAAAAACACAGGCTATACACCTTGCTTTAGAAGAGAGGCAGGTAGCTGGGGAGCCCATGTAAGGGGCTTGAATAGGCTACACCAATTCGATAAAGTAGAAATAGTACAGATAACTCATCCGGACAACTCTTACAAGACCCTTGACGAGATGAGCCTTCATGTACAAGGTTTGCTTCAAAAACTCGAATTACCATACAGGGTATTAAGGTTATGTGGGGGTGATTTGGGTTTTACTTCCGCCTTGACTTTTGACATGGAGGTTTTTTCTGCAGCGCAGGAAAGGTGGTTAGAGGTTAGTTCTGTTAGTAACTTCGAAACCTATCAATCCAATCGCTTGAAGTTGCGATTTAAAAATCAAGACAAAAAAAGTGTATTGGCGCATACGCTCAATGGTAGTGCCCTAGCTCTCCCAAGAATTATGGCAGCTATTCTGGAAAACAATCAAGGTGAAGAAGGAATCAAAATGCCTAAAGCTTTGGTACCTTATTTAGGATTTGACATCCTAAAATAAACCTTGTAGCTATCATGAAAATTTGGCCTGAATTTTCTAATTAGATTTGAAACGAGTGTTGTTATTAAAAGTAAATAAAGTGGTTTACCTCAGATGATAGATTGTCTAAAACCTTTTTCAGCATTAAGATTTTAGATTAAAAAAAGGGCTTTCTCACAACAAGAAAGCCCTTTCCATTGGTTAATAGAGGGTTTGCTATATCGATAATTTTTGTTTCCAATCTTGAACTTCAGCATAACACTGATCAACAACAGCTTTTTGATCAGCGGTAAGAGGGTTTTTGGCACGCCTGCTAATCAACTCCAAATCTAAACCTTCCTTATTGAGGTAATACCGAGAAGAAATCATGTAATTTTTTGTTATCCTTGATTCCATGTCACGCAATTTTTCTTGCAACCAATCTACTTGCTCTTTTTTCCCTGAATTTTCAGCATATTTACATAGCCACGCTATAACCTCAGGGTAATAGTTACCTGCAATAGGAGACAAACCTGCTCCTCCATTGCGAAGAGAAGCTGCAGCACTCCCCATATGGGCATTGTACAATCCAAGCTTACTTCCTTTGGCGGTTTCAAGCTTCGCTTTGATATTATCGATGTCCTCAGAAGTATCTTTATGGTATACAAACCTACCGGATTCCAATAAAAAGTTAAGAACCGGCTGTGATAGAATTCGCTTGTATGGCGAGGGACACTCATATGTTCCCAATGGAATATTTCCGGTCAAAGCCAGGTAGTCTTCCAGATTTTTGATTACCACATCATCAGATTCTCCTTTTTCTGCAAAGTGGGAAGTAATCATAATCACGGCATCTACGCCTGTATCTGCAATTTTTTTTGTAAATTCAGCTTTCTCTGCTGCGGTATTACCAAAGGAACCTGTTGCTACTACAGGGAATTTCCCATTGACTTTTTTTACTACCGTTTTTGTCACCTTCAACCTTTCCTCCGGGCTAAGATCATACATTTCACTGCTCAGGCAATTGGCAAATAATCCTCGAGCACCTGATTCAAGATAATAATCTGTCAGTTTTTTCAACCCTTTATAGTCAACAGTCATATCTGCTTTATAAGGGGTTAGCATTACAGGAATAAAAGCTTTTTCTACTGCTTTTGCCTTAATTGGTGAGTTGGCCAATAAACTATTCCAAGGAGCCAGCCCTACCATCGTACCTAATGCCATTTTTCCTAAAAATTTTCTCCTGTCATTGTCAAAATTCATGGTTTTTTTAATTGAATTGAACCTAATAATCGGGATTCAAAAGGTTTACATATTAATTTCAGTGATAAATATACTTTTTAATAATAACCGTGAAAAGCCAAAAATAGACCAGTGGCAATTCATAAATTATCCTTATTGGGAGAAATTTTTATTCTTAGGTACCTATATTTGCTTTTACTATGTGGAAAGAAGTAGTATTACTGGTAAAAAAAGAAGCCCTATTGGAGTGGAGGCAAAAGTATGCCCTCAATGGAATACTTCTATACGTGACCAGTGCAGTATTCATCGCCTATTTAAGCATGGGAGCAGGCCAAGGCAAATTACAAGTTCCTATTTGGAATTCTTTGTATTGGATTATTATTTTATTTTCTGCAGTAAATGCAGTGGCAAAAAGCTTTGTTCAAGAACAACAAGGAAGGCAGTTTTACTATTTTATGATTGCTTCTCCGGAAGCAATTATTTTATCTAAAACCATTTACAATACCGGGCTCACCTTGGTATTAGCACTATTAGGCTACATTGTATTTGGAATTGTTTTTGGCAATCCGGTAGCCGACCAACCTTTTTTTCTATTAAACCTTTTGTTAGGAGCTATAGGGTTCTCGGCAGCATTGACAATGGTTTCGGCCATTGCCTCGAAGGCAGGCAATAATGGCACCTTAATGGCCATTTTGAGTTTCCCGGTGATGATACCCATTCTTTTAATGACCATTCAAGTTTCCAAAAGTGCAATCGATGGGTTAGACAGGGGTATAAGCGCAGAAAAGATACTAACATTGATGGCGATAAATGCCATCGTTACAGCTACCTCATACATCCTTTTTCCATATTTGTGGAGGAGTTAAAATTGCCAACCGCCGGCTGAGCTTGTCGAAGTCAGATGTGGTTTTTAATCGTCCATTTCCCCTCCAAATTTTGGTTAAAGCCTGATGAATTTACATTGCCCTTATAAATGGGCTACACCTAAACCTATTGAAGTAGTTTTTTTTTAATCAATTGGTGGGGAAGGAAAGCTGGACTATTAAATGAATTTGAAAACATTCAGTTTTTTAGAACTAAGTTACGCTTCGCTAAATTTAGATCAGTGCATCCCAATGCAGCACTGCAGACAAAAGTATTTCCTTTAGAGGGCAGACAGGTCAAACTATCTGAAAGAAAACCAATCAATTCCACTTTTTAAAGAAATTTCCGCAACCAAATAAAATATCAGTATCCAGCACATTAACTAAAAAAGCAACCTTCCAAATGCTTCAAAAAAGCAGTTTATATGCTTTCTCAAAGCCGCACTAAAAACGGCCCTATCATTTACATTTACCGGTAAGCAAATAAACGGGATAAAAGTAAATAAATCGCTTAATATGCCCTATTTTTGCGTGTTGATTCAATGAGGTCATAACTGATCCCCCAACCTGTACCCACTATCATTGTAAGGCAGGCATTCAATGTTTTAACTGAATGAAAGGAAGGGGAAAAACATGGCTCACTAAAAACACGTTTGCATATGAAGGCTTATTGGTGGAAAATACTGGCCATTGTACTACTGGCATATACCATTACCGCAGGTTTATTGATTGATGTTCCCAGACTTCCCATTCTGAATGAAACAATTAGAGGATTGTTCTTCCATGTAACCATGTGGTTTGGGATGTTATTAATGCTGATTGTAGCTGTTGTGTATGGGGTAAAACACTTGCGCTCCGGAAAACTAGAAGATGATGACATGGCCGTGGAATTTACCAATGCAGCCATATTATTTGGGGTAATAGGCATTACTACAGGTATGGTGTGGGCCAAATTCACTTGGGGAGATTTTTGGACAAACGACCCTAAACTGAATGCTTCTGCCATCGGCCTTTTGATGTATTTTGCCTATTTGGTTCTAAGAAACTCATTGACTGACGTTTATCAGCGAGCAAAGATTAGTGCTGTTTACAGTATTTTTGCATTCGCAGTATTTATCCCCTTGATATTTATCCTTCCTCGGTTAACTGATAGCCTTCACCCAGGTAATGGTGGCAACCCGGGATTCAATGCCTATGATATGGACAGCAACCTCAGAAAGGTTTTCTACCCTGCCATTATCGGTTGGACCCTGCTAGGCGCTTGGATCAGCACGATCAGGGTAAGAATCAGGCGCTTGGAAAGAAATTTAGAAGACAAATTGATCAATCAGTAATATGAAAAAGTTCATTATCATTTTCCTGTTTTTTATCAGCTTTCTCGTAAAGGCACAGGACAAAATAGGGATTACAGAAGAGGATTACCAAAATTCGGATGTGCAGATGGCAGATAAAATGCGCGCTGAAGGAAAAATTTACGTATTAGTCAGCATAATTGGAATTGTTTTGGGCGGTATTCTGGTTTATGTGATACAAACTGACCGTAAAATCAGTGGTTTGGAGAAAAAATATAACGATTAAATCATGAAAAGAGGACATATTTTAGGCCTAGGCATTATCGCTGTTGCGATTGTTATTATTATCACTTCTATAGGTGATGCCAGCACATATGAAAGTTTTTCTACAGCCAAAACAATGGCTTTGAATGGAAAAACTGAAGCAATTCATGTGGTGGGTCAACTTAAGAAAGGTCAAAACGGTGAAGTAGAGGGTATTGAAGTCGGGGAAGACAAAACTTCTTTTACTTTCCTTATGGTTGACAATGACGGAACAGAACAACAGGTCTATTACAATGAACCTGTTCCTGCAGACTTTAAAAGATCAGAACAAGTAGTGGTGATAGGCACTTACAAAACCAAAGAAATGTTTGTAGCGGAAAAAATCTTAATGAAGTGCCCTTCAAAATACCAGGAAACAGATGTAAAACCTAGTGCATCTTGATTACTTCCTGCACTATTATCCACTCAAAAAGAATCTTATAATGATAAATACCTTTATAGGTAACCTGGGGCATTTTATGGTAATTCTGGCTTTTGTCAGTGCCTTGGTCTCAGCTGTTTCCTACTATTATTACACCCATGCGAGTGAGTTGGATAAACCATCATGGAAAAATTTCAGTAGAATCACCTTTTACATTCACGGATTTGCTGCAGTTTCCATTGCTTTTTGTTTATTCGAAATAATTTACAACCATCGCTTTGAATATTTTTATGCCTACTCACATTCTTCAAAAGGCCTGCCAGTACACTATATGATTTCCAGTTTCTGGGAGGGACAGGAAGGGGCATTTATCCTTTGGATTTTCTGGGATGTAGTATTAGGACTGATTATAATCCATACCAATAAATTTTGGGAGGGGCCCGTAATGTTGGTATTTGCTTTAGTACAAGCATTTTTGGTATCCATGATATTGGGAATTGTAATTGGCGACCTGAAAATAGGCAGTTCTCCTTTTATGCTATTGCGGGATGTTTCGGAAGCTCCAATATTTCAAATCAATCCGGATTATATTCCTGAAGATGGTACAGGCTTAAATCCTTTGTTACAAAATATCTGGATGGTCATTCATCCTCCAACATTGTTTTTAGGCTATGCTTCCACCTTGGTTCCTTTTGCCTTTTTGATCGCTGGCTTGACACTCAAGCGATATTCTGAATGGATCAGACCCGCATTGCCCTGGGCAATTTTCTCTGCCATGATTCTAGGTATGGGTATCATCATGGGTGCCTATTGGGCCTATGTAACCTTAAATTTTGGAGGGTACTGGAATTGGGATCCGGTAGAAAATGCAGTCTATGTACCGTGGCTTATCATGGTAGCTGCCATACACACCATGATTACTTTCAAGAAAAGTAGTACAGCTTTGAAAACATCAATGGTGTTGGTAATTGCATCATTTATATTGGTTTTGTATGCCACCTTCTTGGTAAGAAGTGGCGTATTGGGAGATTCTTCCGTACACTCCTTTACTGACTTAGGGCTGTCCGGACAATTACTTATTTATATGTTGTTTTTCTTGGCTATTGCCATCTTTCTTACCGTTAAAGAGTGGAAAAACATTCCAACATCTGAGAAAGAGGCCTCGGTTTATTCAAGAGAGTTTTGGATTTTCATTGGAGCAACTACACTTGCTTTGATGGCCTTTCAGGTAATTGTCCCAACCTCTATCCCCGCATACAATGCATTGGTAGAAATATTTGGAGGGCTTTCAAACTTGGCACCACCGGCTGATCAAATAGGCTTTTACACGAAGTTTCAACTTTGGTTTGCGGTCGCTTTGGCTTTATTAACAGGGGTTGGACAGTTTTTCTGGTGGAATAAAATGTCGAAAGACGACCTAAAAAATGCTTTGGTCACCCCCTATATTATCTCTATGGTTTTTGCAGCCATTATTATTACCCTAGGAAAGGTTTACGACATTACTTATATCGTAATTGTTATTACGGGGGCTTTCACAATTGTAGCCAATGGGACCATTCTACTCAAATTGTTAAAGGGGAAAACATTCAAGTTGGCAGGGGGATCCCTTGCCCATATTGGCTTGGGTATGATTCTGATAGGCATTATGTTTTCTTCAGGGTATTCGGATACCATTTCTATTAATATGTCAGGATTGACATATAAAAAAGATTGGGAAGATGAATTGAATAAAGAAAACGTCCTACTATGGATCAATAAGCCCCTTCAAATGAAAGATTATGAAGTTATTTATAGAGGACGCTATAAGAAAGTAGTGGGCGTTCCGGGCTACGTAAAAGCCGATGCCATGGAATCCTTGGAAGGCATCAATGAAGCTTTGGCGCTTGAAAACATTGAAGTGGATGGAAAAACCTATTTTCAGAAAGGAGATACCTTGGATTTGGTTCTAGAGGAAAACTCTTACTTTAAAGTAGAGTATTACCAAGGTGAAGAATTAAAATTCACGCTTTTCCCAATGTCACAGCCCAATCCAACCATGGGCTTGATTTCTTCTCCAGATTCAAAAAAGTATCTGACCAAAGACCTTTACACCCATGTATCTGCCATCAACGATTATGAAGAGCCGGAATGGAATGATGATCAATTCATTAATGCAGCTCCGGGTGAGCAGTTCTTTATCAATGACTTTGTAACCCAATTTGAAAGTGCAGATGTGGTCAATGAAATTGATGGAGTTGCTTTAGAGGAGGGAGACATTGCTGTAAAAGCGGTGCTTAGCATAATGGATTACGATGTTAGGAAGGAGCTTTCACCGGTGTTTTTGATTCGTGGAAATCAAGTCGGTAAAATTGATTATATCGACCATGACTTAGGTATCAAAGTGGAAGTGGATAATATTGTTCCAGAAGAAAATAAATTTGTATTTAAGGTCAATACCTATCAAAAAGACTACGTGGTAATGAAAGCAGCAGTAAAACCAATGATAAATGTGTTATGGCTGGGTACTGTCATTATGCTAATCGGTTTTTCGGTTGCTATCTACAGAAGGTTTGATGAATTTCAAAAAATGAAAGCAAAAGGCTTAGAGTAACCGCTTTTAAATAAAAAGTCTAAATTTTAACCCCTAACTAACATTAGGGGTTATTTTTTTATAAATTTATACACATGAAGCTTACGGTATCGGTCATTGGAACGGGAAATGTTGCTTGGCATCTGTCTTCTGCATTAGAAAATGCCGGGCATGAGATTTTGGAAATTTATGGCAGAAATATCCATAAAGCCAACCAGCTTGCCTCAAGGCTTTATGCCACAGAAGCACAAGATCATCTTGATTTTACCGAAAGCCATGCCAAGCTTTTTGTTATTGCGGTAAGCGACCAAGCCGTTCCTTCTATTGCAGAAGCTGTCCTGCTTCCTGAGGGGAGTATCTTGGTGCATACCAGTGGCACATTAGCTTTGGATATTTTATCCTATAGCTCTGCAGATTTCACCGGAATCTTATACCCTTTACAAGGATTTACAAAATCCAGAGAATTATCATTTGAAGACGTTCCATTTCTATTGGAGTCAGGAGATAAAGAGACTTTAAAAACATTAAAAAAGCTTTGCAAAAGCCTTAAATCTCCGGCATATGAAATCCGATCTAAAGAGCGCAAATCAATTCATGTAGCGGCTGTTTTTGCAGCCAACTTTACCAACCATATGGTCTATTTGGCTGAGTCAATAATGAAACGCCAAGATTTGGATTTCGAAATTTTAAGGCCGCTTATTGTTGAGCAAATGAATAAAACACTTCAATTAGGTGCAGCTGATGCCCAAACAGGACCGGCCATTAGAGATGATATCAATACGTTGGAAAACCATTATGACTTCTTGACCTATAATGAGCAGCTTGCAGAAATATACCGAAGTATCTCTCAAAGCATCATCGACAGGAAAGAAATTTAATTACTGATTATCAATTATTTACACCCATCAATAACCAATATAAAATTTGATCATAATTGCTAGATTAAACGTAATCTCATTAGTTTTGTAGCATGAAAAATCCAAAGGCGTCACCTGTATTTACTTTTGGTGGATTTATAAAAATTATCCGTCTAGAGAACCTCCTTATGGTTGCCTTTGCACAATTGATGACGGCATTCTTTTTGGTGGGTAAAACCAAAGCAGGACTACCTGTTTTAGAGGATTACCATCTCTATATGCTAATAATTTCTACCGTAATTCTTACCGCATCAGGTTATATGATCAATGATTATTATGATGTGAAAATTGACTATGTAAACAGGCCTAAGGCTGTGGTGATTGGCAAGGGCATGAAAAGGAGAATGGTGATGATTCTTCATACTGTAATGAATTTTATTGGTATATTGATAGGAACAGTGGTCCATCCTAAAATCGGGGCCATCACCTTTGTGGCTGCATTTCTATTATGGCTCTATAGTAATACTCTTAAACGCTTACCCTTTATTGGTAACTTAACTGTTGCATTCTTAACCGGCCTTGCAATTTGGATTGTTGGTATTTATTACCAAAAGTCTGAATTATTGATCCTCACTTATGCAATATTCGCCTTTTTCATTAATTTAATGCGTGAGATTCTAAAGGACATTGAGGACCGTAATGGAGATAGGAAGCATGGATGTAAAACCTTGCCAATAGTCTTGGGGTTTAGAAAAACCAAAACCGTAATATTTGTTATTGCTTTCTTTTTTGTAGCATCAATTTTATTTGTCACTTTCAAAATTAATGAACCACTACTGTTTTTATATTTCGGTGGCTTAAGTTTATTTTTCACCTATTTTATGGTGAAAATATACAAGGCAGATCGTAAATCTCATTTTACTGAATTGAGTACCATTTCAAAAATACTTATGCTTACAGGTATCCTCAGCATGGGTTTCCTATAATCACTAATTCAAATTTTATTAACCATGAAAAACAACCTTCTACCTCTTTTTCTAATCTCCATCCCACTGCTCTTTTTTTCTTGTTCAGGAAAAGACAATCAATCAAACACCAATACACCTACCGAAGAAAAACCACAACTCTTCCCTGACGAGATCACTAAGTTTACCCCATTACAGGAGAACCCTATTTTTACAGCCGCAAAGGAGGGGGCCTGGGATAGTGGCATCAGAGAAAGGGGTTTTATCATGAAAGAAGAAGATGGCTACCATATGTGGTACACCGGTTTCGATAAATATGACGAAAATAGAATGCTTAAATTAGGCTATGCCTTCTCGGAAGACGGCATTGAATGGACTCGGTATAAAGACAATCCTATCTTTAGTGAAAGCTGGGTGGAAGACATGATGGTATGGAAAGAGGATGGAGTTTATTATATGTTTGCAGAAGGAAGAGGAGACATAGCCAAAATGCTAACCTCTACGGACCGAATCCACTGGGAAAATCAGGGTAATATTGATATAAGAAAAGTAGATGGAAGCCCAATAAGTGAAGGACCCTATGGTACACCCACAGTATGGGTAGAAGATGAAGTATGGTATCTTTTTTATGAAAGAGGAGATCTGGGAATTTGGCTAGCCACTTCTAATGATCGAAAGGTTTGGACAAATGTTCAGGATGACCCTATCATTAAAATTGGCCCCGAATCTTATGACAAATATGGTGTAGCCGTCAATAAAATCATTAAATATCAAGGAAATTATTATGCTTATTACCACGCCACTTCATTGGAGGACTGGAGTGACTGGACCATGAATATGGCGGTTTCGCCTGACTTAAAGACTTGGACTAAATACTCAGGAAATCCTATCATGGGTGAGAATAAATCCAGCGGTTTCCCTGTACATGATGGAGAAAAATTCAGGTTTTACACCATGCATCCTGAAGTTGTCATCCATTATCCAAGTAAATAACATTTGTTTAAGTTCGCGTATTTAGGATTGAGATTAAACATTACTTTGTAATTTTAGAAAAAGGAATAAAACCAATTGAACATTGAAAAACATTGCCATCCTCGCTTCCGGTAGCGGTTCAAATGCGGAAAAAATAATCAATCATTTTCAGGGCTCTTCAAAAGCTAGGGTTACATTAATTGCTTCTAACAAAAAGACTGCCTACGTGCTTGAAAGGGCGAAAAAGTATGGCGTCCCCACACATACTTTCAACAAAGCGGAGTTGGAAAGCGGCCAACTTACTGAACTCCTAATCAACCAGAACATTGACTTTGTAGTTCTTGCAGGCTTCTTGCTTCAAATTCCCCAAGGCTTGATCAAAGCATTCCCCAATCGAATGGTAAATATCCATCCAGCCTTATTGCCAAAATACGGGGGTCGGGGCATGTATGGAGACAATGTTCACAAGGCAGTTAAAGCAGCTGAAGAAAAGGAAACAGGAATTACCATCCACCTCGTCAATGAACACTATGATGAGGGGAAAATAATCTTTCAAACAGCGGTTAAAATAGACAAAACAGATAGCCCGGACCAAATTGCTGAAAAAGTCCATGTTCTCGAACATAAATACTATCCAAAAATCATTGAAAGTCTGATTTAATGCCTTGATTTTCCTAACTTTGTCACTTCATAAAGTTAAGTTCAAAAGTAAACACCAAACAATCCCCTTTTCTATCGATTTATTTAAAATAAAAATTTAGAGATAGAACTGATTATAAAAAATTACTATAGTAATGGCTGAAAAAAAAATACAATCTGCGCTTATCTCGGTATATTATAAAGACAACCTGGAACCGATCATTCAACAGTTAAAAAACCAGGGTGTAACCATCTATTCTACCGGTGGTACCCAGAAATTTATCGAAGACCAAGGTGCTGATGTAATCCCTGTAGAGGAGTTGACAGGCTACCCTTCCATATTTGGAGGAAGAGTAAAAACACTTCATCCGAAAGTTTTTGGAGGCATATTGCATAGAAGAGACAATGAAGGAGATATAGGCCAAGCGGGAGAATATGGTATTCCCGCAATTGACTTGGTAATTGTAGACCTTTATCCTTTTGAAGAGACTGTAGCCTCAGGAGCATCTGAAGCTGAGATCATTGAAAAGATCGACATTGGAGGAATAGCCTTAATCAGGGCTGCTGCGAAAAACTTCAAGGATGTAACTATCATTGCTTCAAACGCTCAATATGGTGAGCTAGAGGAAAAGCTCAAAAATCAAGACGGAGCACTTTCATTAGCTGATCGAAAATATTTTGCTGCGCAAGCTTTTAAAGTTTCTTCCAATTATGACACCCATATATTTAATTATTTTAATCAGGAAGAAAATATTCCGGCATTAAAAATTAGTGAAGAATCTGCCAAAGATTTAAGGTATGGAGAAAACCCACACCAAGAAGCGCGTTTCTATGGAGACATCAATGCATTGTTTGATCAATTAAATGGCAAAGAATTGTCCTTCAATAATTTGGTGGATGTGGACGCTGCTGTTTCCTTAATTGCTGAATTTCAAGAAGAAACTGCTTTTGCTATCCTTAAGCACACCAATGCCTGTGGCGTTGCCCTTGGAGAGAGTGTAAAGGAAGCCTATGACAAAGCCTTTGCTGCTGACACTATTTCTGCTTTTGGAGGAGTATTGATCACTAATAAAACGGTTGACTTGGCAGCTGCAGAAGCCATGCATGGGCTGTTCTTCGAGGTATTAATAGCACCGGATTTTGACCAAGATGCTTTGGATTTGCTTAAAGGGAAGAAAAATAGAATCCTTCTGAAGCAAAAGATGAATATTACAGGAACCAAGCAAGTCAAAACATTATTGAATGGCTTTGTTGAGCAGGACAAGGATCTAAAAACAGAAACCAAAGATCAATTTAAGGTAGTGACCAAGATCTCTCCCACCGAAGCAGAAAAAGACGCTTTAGTCTTTGCTTTAAAGATCTGTAAACATACCAAATCAAACACCATTATTCTTAGCAACCACGACCAGCTATTTTCTAGTGGCGTAGGCCAAACAAGTAGAGTAGATGCATTGAAACAAGCCATTGAAAAAGCAAAAGCTTTTGGCTTTGACCTTAAAGGGGCAGTAATGGCTTCCGATGCATTTTTCCCTTTCCCTGATTGTGTAGAAATCGCAGGAAATGAAGGAATCTCAGCCGTGGTCCAACCAGGTGGTTCTATCAAGGACAAGGACAGCATTGCTTATTGTGATGCCCATGGAATGAGTATGGTGATGACGGGAGTCAGACATTTTAAACATTAATAGACCATACTACTCTTGGTATTGAATGCCAAGAGTAGTATTTATTAGATTCAATTGGAAAATACAATTTTCCAGTATTTTTCCTTTTAGATTGCCGGTAAATTTAGACTGGTATTTACAATTGGAAAAACGAATTTAAAATAAGGCTTGAAAGCTTCTGAAATTAGCCTATATTAAGGTTGAGTGATAAAAAAAATAAGGAGGGGTAGAAAATAGCAGTTTTCCCAGTTAATCATAGCATAACTATTGCTTAATTCGTGATAAATCTGAAAACAACGCCTCGCCGGATCTTGGAACTTAAGCCGGCTTCGGATATTTATTCGGATTATATTGCGTTAGATTTAAAGTAACAATAAACATTTAATTTAGAACAGATCAAAATGGGATTATTCGACTTTTTCTCAAGTGACATCGCCATTGACTTAGGAACAGCCAATACGCTGATCATACATAAAGAAAAAATCATTGTGGATGAACCATCCATAATCGCTATAGATAAAACTACCAATAAAGTATTGGCAGTAGGTCGTGAGGCCATGAACATGCATGAAAAAACCCATGAAAATATCAAGACCATTCGCCCATTAAAAGACGGAGTGATTGCAGATTTTTATGCGGCTGAGCAAATGATCCGAGGATTAATTAAAATGATTCCGGGTCACAACAAAGGCATGTTCCCTCAGTCCCATAGAATGGTGATTTGCATCCCATCGGGCATCACTGAGGTGGAAAAACGAGCGGTGAGAGACTCGGCAGAACACGCCGGTGGTAAAGAGGTTTATATGATATATGAGCCTATTGCGGCTGCCATAGGTATAGGTATAGACATAGAAAAACCAATGGGTTCCATGATAGTGGATATCGGAGGAGGTACTACCGAAATTGCACTTATTGCCCTTTCCGGAATAGTTGCAGACCAATCCATTAGGGTTGCCGGTGACACTTTCACCAAAGACATATTGGATTATATGCGTAGACAACACAACTTGCTTATTGGAGAAAGATCCGCAGAAAAAGTAAAAATTGCAATAGGTTCTGCCCTAACAGAACTTGATGATCCGCCGGAGGATTATGAAATCAGAGGTAGAGATTTGATGACAGGTATTCCTAAGGTGATTAAAGTTTCTTATTCAGAGATCGCGTTTGCCTTAGACAAATCTGTATCTAAAATCGAAGAAGCTGTACTTAAAGCCTTGGAAATAGCACCGCCTGAGCTTTCAGCAGACATTTATGACAATGGTATCCACCTAACAGGAGGAGGGGCTTTGTTGAAAGGTTTAGACCGAAGGTTACATCAGAAAACCAAGTTACCTATACACATAGCAGAGGATCCATTAAGAGCTGTGGTAAGGGGTACAGGAAATGCCTTGAAAAACATCAACCAATTCAGAACTGTTCTCATGACTTAAAAAGAAAATGCAACAAATCTTTCTATTTTTATATAGACTAAGGGCATTTATTCTTTTTCTGATCCTGGAATTACTGGCATTGGGGATTATTTTCACGCATAATTCTCCACAGGGAGCAGTTTATTTTAATAGTAGCAATAAATTTACGGGACGATTATTGTCTTCAAAAAACAATTTTGTCTCTTATTTTACCCTAAATTCTACCAATAAAGCTTTGGCTGAAAAAAATGCCTCCTTGCTTAATCGGTTGGATAGGATGACTACTATTAGAGATTCTGCTCATTTCACATTAGACAGTTCCTTTAGTAATAATTTCAACTTCTGGTCGGCCAGAGTGATCAATAACTCTATCAACCTTAGTCAAAATTACATCACACTAAATAAAGGCAGTTTAGACGGTGTGGAAGAAGGTATGGGTGTTTTCAACGAGCAAGGAATTGTAGGTAGGGTAAAAGGTACGAGCAGTCATTTTTCCTCTGTTATATCTGTATTGCACACAGACCTTCTAATTTCATCCAAAATAAAAAATTTGGAAGTTTTTGGTTCTACTAAATGGGATGGATTAAACTCCAATGAAGCAAAACTACTCTACGTCCCTCGGCATGTAATGGTGGAGCCGGGGCAAGAAATTGTAACTTCCGGATACAATGCAGTTTTTCCCGAAGGCTTGCCCATAGGAAAAGTGAAGGAAGTTTCCCAAGGAAGCGAGACCAATTATTTAGACATTACGATAAGTTTGGGAGCAGACTTTAGTAAGCTTAACTTCGTATATCTGGTAAAAAATGATCTCCGGGAAGAAATAGATAGTTTGGAAATGGAAATGGTGACCCCTAATCAATGACAACAGTAAAAATACTCAGGTATAGCTTAAGCTTTTTTATTTACTTCCTTATTCAGGTATTTATCTTGAAGGATTTGGTGTTATTCGGTTATGCATTTAGCTTTTTATATGTATTTTTCCTTCTAAACCTACCTCATGAAGTACCCACCATCCCTTTGTTACTGATTGGGTTTTTCTTAGGTTTTCTTATTGATTTATTTTACGACAGTATGGGCATTCATGCTGCTAGCACTGTTTTTCTGGCCTTTATTCGCAATACCTGGATTAAAATGATTATGCCCACTGGGGGATATGATGACAATGTTCCTCCTACTTTATTAAATATGGGAATAGGTTGGTACATTTTTTACAGCCTTCCATTAATCCTTATTCATCATTTTATATTTTTTTATATAGATAGTTTAGGAACACATTTGTACTTACCTCTCGTTATAAGAGTATTGAGCAGCATGGTTTTCACTTTTCTATTGGGATCCATCGTTCAGGCTATATTTTACAAAAAAGAAAGGGTAGTATAAATGTACACAGGTAGGTCTTTAGTCGTTGCCATCACCATTGGGGTAATTGCTTTAATTTTATTGGGCAAATTATTTTTGATACAAGTAACGGATGATAGCTATCTAAGAAAAGCAGAGAGAAATGCCATTCAGAGAGTGGTAGACCACCCATACCGAGGCTTGGTGTATGACAGGAACAATTCTTTGATGGTATTCAATGATCCTGTATTTGACCTTATGGTGATACCGAAAGACTTCAGTCTAAAAGATACCACTAGGTTTTGTGAGTTATTTGAAATAGAGAAAGAAAGCTTAATAGAGAATTTCACCGCTGCTAAAAAATATTCTTGGGTCAAGCCTTATCCTCTAATTAAGCAAATTTCCAAGGAGGATTTTGCCAAGGTGCAGGATTTCCTCATTGATTACAAAGGCCTGTTTGTAATGACCAGGTCTGTGCGTTCCTATCCGAGATCTTCGGCAGCCAATGTGTTGGGGTATATTGGAGAAATAAGCGGTTCTCAACTTTCTCGAGACAGTAGTAACTACTATGTCCAAGGTGATTATGTAGGTCATAGTGGAATCGAAGCCTATTATGAACCCGAGCTACGGGGTAAAAAGGGAGTAAAATACAAATTGGTCAACGTAAGAGGAATAGAAAAAGGTGCTTTCAAAAATGGTGACTTAGACACCCTTTCTATGCCCGGTGAAAACCTTCAATCTACCATAGACTTAAACTTGCAACTATATGGTGAATACTTAATGGAAGGCAAACGTGGATCTGTTGTGGCGATAGAGCCAAAGACCGGAGAAATTCTCTCCATCATATCAGCACCCTCTTATGATCCAAATGTACTTACCGGAGCAAAGTTTGGAGAAAACTATGAGGTCCTGAACAAAGATCCCGACAAACCTTTATTCAATCGGCCAATTATGGCCATGTATCCTCCGGGTTCCATTTTTAAAATTGTACAGTCTTTGATCGGCCTTCAAGAGGGAATCATTACCCCAAACACAACCTTTGCCTGTAATAAAGCATTGGTTAATTGCCATAACCACCCTTCTCCTGTAAACCTATTTGGAGCCATCAGAAATTCATGCAACCCCTATTACCATCAAGCATTCAGGCAAGTAATCAATCAGGAAATTTCTTCCAACACCTATACGGATACTCAAATAGGATTAGACAAGTGGAGAGAGTCTGTACTTAAATTTGGGTTGAGTAATCGGCTTGGAATAGACACGCATGGTGAAAAGTCAGGCTCAATCCCTTCAAGTGCACTTTATGATAAAATATATGGCAAAGGCCGTTGGAAATATTCCACTATCTACTCCTTGTCTATCGGCCAAGGCGAAATGCTGGTAACACCTCTTCAAATGGCAAATCTTGCAGCTATATTTGCCAACAAGGGTTATTATTATACGCCTCACCTTATCAAATCCATCAACGATGATCCTTCCAGAATCCCGGATAAATTTAAAGAAAAAAGAGATTCCGGAATTGATGCCAAACATTTCGATTTAATTCAGGATGCAATGGCCGAAGCATTGTATGGTACTGCAACAAGAGCCATTATGAAGGACATTGAAATCGCCGGAAAGACAGGAACAGCCCAAAATCCGGCAGGAGAAGACCATTCGGTGTTTATTGCTTTTGCTCCTAAAGATGATCCAAAAATAGCCATTTCAGTCTATGTGGAAAATGCAGGATGGGGAGGAAGAGCAGCTGCAAGTACTGCAAGTCTTTTGATCGAAAAGTACCTAACAGGGGAAATCAATAGACCGGAATTGGAGGAATATGTGCTAAAAGGAGATTTTATTTACTAAGTGAGACAGAAAGATACCAATTTACATAAAATAGACTGGGTAACCATAGGGCTATATTTTGCACTTGTTTTCATCGGCTGGCTAAATATCTATGCAGCCGTTTATGACGAACAAAATGCTACCTCCATATTCGACTTTTCCATTAATTCAGGAAAACAATTGATTTGGATTGGAACAGCAGTTTTATTGATCATTATCATTATGGTAGCAGATTACCGGCTATTCCATAATCTTAGTTTGGTCTTGTATGCCATATTTATCCTTATACTTTTGCTCACCCCTTTTATAGGAAAGGAAATCAATGGCCAAAGGGCTTGGTTTGAACTGGGGATTTTCAGGTTACAGCCTGCTGAATTCACCAAATTTGCCACAGCATTGGTTTTGGCCAAGTTAATGGAAAACCCAAGCTTTGATTTAAGTAAGCTTAAAGATCAAATGAAGGCTGTAGGACTGATCTTTTTACCCATCGCGCTTATCTTACTTCAACCGGATACAGGTACAGCCATGGTCTATAGTGCTTTTTTTATCATGCTATACAGAGAAGGCATGCCACAGAAGTACTATGTTATCGGGCTGGCTTTAGTGGGGCTGACAATCCTTACCCTCGCCATTGAAAACAATCTTTACCTGTTTGGTAGTATTGCTGCACTAATTCTTTTGCTGATAATATTGAGTAAAAAGTCTTGGAAAAATGCATTGGGATTTCTCCTTTTAGGCTGCATCATGACCGCCTATGCTTTAAGTCTGGACTATGTAGTAGAAAAACTCCCCGATCACCAACAAAACAGAATCATGGTATTGTTTGATCCGGGGGTAGACCCTTTGGGTGTAGGTTGGAATGTTACTCAATCTAAAATCGCCATTGGCTCCGGTGGACTATTTGGGAAGGGTTACCTTGAAGGTACCCAGACAAAGTTTGACTTCGTTCCTGAACAACATACGGATTTTATTTTCTGCACATTGGGAGAGGAATTTGGATGGATCGGCAGTTTGGTTATGATTTCATTATTTGTGGCTTTATTGCTTCGGCTGGTGTTTTTGGCAGAAAGACAAAAAACACGCTTTTCAAGGATTTATGGGTATTGTGTTGTAAGCTTATTGTTTTTCCATTTCACCATAAATATAGCCATGACCATCGGCCTGTTTCCTGTGGTGGGTATTCCCCTTCCATTTTTTAGTTATGGAGGATCTTCCCTTTGGTCTTTTACCATATTGCTATTTATCTTTATTAAACTGGACTCCAATAGAATTCAAATCTTAGGAAGGAGTTACTAGTTGAAAAACTAAACCTTGACATCCCAACTCTTAAATTAAACCTGAATGTCTTAGGTTCGCTAAGGGTGTATTACTCGCTAAAATATCAGCCTGTTTAAAATTTATCTTACAACACCATCGTTTGGGTGAAATTGAATCGGCAACGAAGTGGCAGATTTTGAAGTAATCTCAGCAAATAACAGAATGTCTATTGTTAATTTTGGGCTAAAAACGCTTACTACCTCGGATTACTCTCTGACCTACAAATGATTTACAATTTGACGGTATTGTTGAAGAAGCAATACCGTCAAAATTAATCCAAACCTAGGGTTAGCTATTCCACCCATTGACCTTAAAATCCTTTATTTAGGTTGCTGGGGTGTTACCCAGAAGTAAAAATAGTCCTCCGGCTAAAGCAGCCCCTACGAGCGGTCCAACAATAGGCACCCAACTATAACTCCAATCGGAACTACCTTTCCCCTTGATAGGAAGTAACTGATGCATAAACCTTGGACCCAAATCTCTGGCCGGATTGATGGCATAACCAGTAGTACCGCCTAAGGAAAGGCCAATAACCCAAACTAAAAAAGCAACTGGCAATGCACCTATGGAACCCAAGCCAATAGGTGTTGCATTTCCATCATCTATCACCGGACCTGTAGAATAAAGGATAACAATAATAAGTACAAAAGTACCAACTACTTCAGAAATAAAGTTAGAAGACAAGTTTCTAATGGCAGGCGCTGTACCAAAAGGGGCAAATTTTAACCCCGGATCATCTGTTATGTCAAAATGGTCTTTGTAGATCAAATAAGCTACTCCGGCTCCGAGCATAGCGCCCAAAACCTGGGATATAATATAACCGGGCACCAACTCCCATCCAAAATCTCCCACGACTGCCAAAGCCAGACTAACTGCGGGATTCAAGTGAGCCCCACTATGAGGTCCGGCAACTACCACTCCTATAAATACGCCTAAGGCCCATGCAGTGGTGATAACTATCCACCCTGAATTTTGACCTTTGGTTTTATTCAAAACTACATTAGCTACTACTCCTGACCCCATAGCCAAAAGCAAGGCTGTTCCAATAAATTCAGCTATATAAACGTTCATATTTAATCATTTAGCCAATTTAATGAACGCTCTACTGCTTTGTGCCAGTAGTTTAAAGTAGGTTGCATGCTTGTGGCATCCTGTTTGGGTTCAAAAGATTCATCCGCCTTCCATAAACTTCTTATTTCATCCAAATCATCCCAATAGCCTACCGCAAGTCCGGCTAAATAGGCTGCACCCAACGCTGTAGTTTCGATGATTTCAGGCCTCTTAATCGAACATTGATTTAGATCTGCTTGAAATTGCATTAAGAAATTATTAGCAGTGGCCCCACCATCTACACGCATTTCTTTGGTTTCTTCGCCTGCATCTTTTTCCATTGCCTTTAATACATCATGCACTTGAAATGCTATGGCTTCTAATCCGGCCCTGGCCATATGTGCTTTAGTGGTCCCTCTGGTGATACCAAAAAATGCTCCTCTGGCTTCTTGATCCCAATAGGGTGCTCCCATCCCAGTCAAAGCAGGAACAAAATACACACCGCCATTGTCCTCCAAACCTGATGCCATTGCTTCACTGTCTTTGGCATCTTGAAATAAGGAAAGCCCGTCTCTGAGCCATTGAATCCCTGCCCCTCCAATAAATACGCTTCCTTCTAAAGCATAATTGACCTTGTCTCCTATTTGCCAAGCCACAGTGGTCAAAAGTTTATTATTGGATTTCACAGGCTTTTCCCCCGTATTCATTACCAAAAAACAGCCGGTCCCATAGGTGGTCTTGGCCATTCCCGGATCTGTACACAATTGGCCAAACAGCGCTGCTTGCTGGTCACCTGCAATGCCTGCAATAGGTATTTTTGCAGACAATAAATTCCCGGAAGTATGCCCATATACTTCACTACTTGATTTAACTTCAGGCAAAATAGCAATCGGTATATCCAAAAGTTCTAGCAATTCCTCATCCCATTGTCTTTCATGAATATTGAAAAGCATGGTTCTGCTGGCATTGGTAATGTCTGTAATGTGCTCTTTCCCGGCGGTCATTTTCCATACAAGCCAGCTGTCCACAGTACCGAAACACAGCTCACCTTTTTGAGCTTTCTCCCTAGCGCCGTCTACATTGTCAAGTATCCATTTAATCTTTGTCCCTGAAAAATAAGCATCGATTATCAAACCTGTCTTGCTTTGAACCAAGTCCGAATGACCTTCTTCTTTTAGCTTATTACAAAAAGCAGCCGTTCTCCGATCCTGCCATACAATGGCATTGAAAACAGGCTCTCCAGTCTCTCTGTCCCAAATAATGGTCGTTTCTCTTTGGTTGGTGATACCTATGGCTGCAACTTGACTCGAAGTAATATTGGCTTTGGTGATGGCTTCGGTGGCCACTGAGGCTTGCGAAGTCCATATTTCCTTTGGATCATGTTCAACCCAGCCTGTTTTAGGAAAAAATTGTTCGAAATCTTTTTGAGCAGAGGCCACAATCTGGCCTTCTTTGTTGAAAATTATGGCCCTTGAACTGGTGGTTCCCTGGTCCATCGCCATTAAATATTGATTATTTGGGTTCATTGAATTTTAGCTATTTTATTAAGTACTTCTTGGCTAATTTATTAAATTCTTCCAACTCTTCAGTTATCCAAACCTCATCTTTCTCAAGTTCTTTTGCCATAATTTCGGCAACTTTGGGCGCCATTTGCATGGAAGCTTTGGCGTCGAGTAATAATATCCTACAACGTCGCGAGAGGAAATCCTCGATTTTGAAAGCCATTTCTTTCCTAACAGCCCACACCACTTCCGCACCGGTATAAGGATAACCTTCATGCAATCGTTCGGCCAACTCAGGCCTTTGCTTTTGCAAATCTAAAACCAATGCGGCATCTGTTCCATATAACTGTAAATGACCCTTAATTCTCTCTTCGCTATAGCCGTGAAGATGCTGGTCTGCAGATGTGCTTTCTAATTTTTGTAAACCATGATTTTTAAAATGGATATCTACCGTGTCTTCACCCATTTTCCTAAAGGTGGTCCACTTACCACCTGTAATGGTAATTAAATTGCTTTTTGAAACAATAACTTTATGGCTTCTGGAAATTTCTTTGGTTTTTGTGCTTCCCTCTTTTGGGGCAGCAAGTGGTCTCAAGCCTGCAAAAACTGAAAGTACATCCGATCTTTTTGGTGGTCTTACCAAATAATTTTTGGCTGTTTCCAATATAAAAGTTATTTCAGAAGCCAAAGGTTTTGGTTCCATCTTAGGCTTTTTCACCAAGGTATCGGTAGTACCCACAACCAACTTCCCTTCCCAAGGCACTGCAAACAATACCCTTCCATCAGAGGTCTCCGGAATCATTAAAGCATCCTCTCCACCCAAAAATGAGCTGTCCATGACCAGGTGGATTCCCTGACTTGGTTGGATCATTTTTCTGGCATCAGGGTTATCCATTTGCAGGATTTTGTCAGCAAACACCCCGGTTGCATTGACAACAGATTTGGCAGAAATCCTATAATTGGTTTTACCAATTAAATCCCTAAAGACCAAACCATTAATTTTCCCATCTTCACCTTTGGTCAATTTATTAACCCTAGCATAATTAAGAATACAACCACCCATTTCAATACAGGTCTGTGCAATGGCCAAGGCTAACCTTGCGTCATCGAACTGACCATCATGGTACAAAATCCCCCCTTTTAAGCCTTTCTGTTTGATTTGAGGCAGCCTTTTTATTGTCTCTTCCTTAGAAACGAACTTGGATTTCCCCAAGCGTAAACTACCTGCCATCCAGTCGTAAATTTTAAGACCTACCCCGTACTTTAGGCGGTCAAAATAGGTGTAAAGTGGGATTACAAAGGGCTGATTAATGGTTAGATGCGGCGCATTTTTCAATAACCTCCCACGCTCTTTTAAGGCTTCTAACACTAACCCCACTTCTCCCTGAGCCAAATAGCGAACACCACCGTGCACCAATTTTGTACTTCTGCTGGAAGTCCCTTTAGCAAAATCTGATTTTTCTAGCAATAAGACTTTTAATCCTCTGGACAAAGCATCCAAAGCGACCCCTAACCCGGAGGCTCCCCCTCCAATAATTACCAGGTCCCAACTCCCCTTTTCCTCTTTGATTCTCGATAAACTGTTTTCTCTATACATTGCCGGCTATTTACCCCACTAAAGTAACACAAAGAGAAATAAAAAGAAACAAAAGGAAATCATTTTCGTATATTTGAACCTCATTATTTCTCGAATTATGATTATTGCTAAAAGACACAAATACATATTAGACAAGCTTAAGGAAGCAGGTTATGTAAGTGTAGCTGCTTTGAGTAGAGAAATGGATGTCACAATGGTCACGGTGAGGAAAGACCTTAGAATTTTGGAAGAAAAGGGCTTGCTATTCAGGACACATGGAAGTGCCACTCCTGTATCTCCCTATGTCAATGATAAACCTGTCACCGAAAAGCGGCTGGTCCAAGTCAGCCAAAAGAATGCCATAGCTAAAAAGGCATCCGAATTGCTAGTTCAAGGTGATGTCATAATTGTTGGCTCCGGCACAACGGTTTTGGCCTTTGCCCAATCCATACCAAGGACACTTTCTCTTACCGTTTTAACTGCGGCGATGAATGTTAGCATGGCATTAATGGATGTCCCTAAGGCTGAGGTTGTACAGTTGGGCGGTGTGGTGCGTAAGAGTAGCAGTTCAGTCGTTGGTCATTTTGCCGAAAACATGATAAAGGATTTTGCCTGCAGCAAATTATTTATCAGTGTAGACGGTATTGATCCAGAATTTGGGCTGACTACTTCCAATTTATTGGAAGCGCACCTAAACAGCATTATGATTGCTTCTGCCCAAAAAACCATAGTTTTAGCAGACAGCAGCAAATTTGGTAAAAAAAGTTTTGGTAAGATTGCCAAGATTGAAGACATAGACACATTAATTGTAGACAAAAATTTATCCGCACATTATGTAGAAATGCTTGAAGAAAAAGGAGTTGAAGTGATTCTGGTATAGATGATTCGCTTACAAGTGAAATAAAATTCGGTATTTTTTAGTTACTCACCTCAAAAACATCTGTTCTTATTACCATCTCACTTAAATCAGAAAATTGAATATCAAAGGTGAAGGTTTGATTGATGGTACTATCAGGTTGCTCTAATAGTTGGAAATTAATAGTTGAGCCTATATTTCCAAAAAGCCCAATATCATTTTTTTGCTTGGTGATATACTCAGCTATCGTTTGGTTTCCATTTATTTTAAATAGCTCATTCAGTTGTTCCCCAGGCAAGAATTCATGCCCTTGAGCATACACAGTTGATTGAGAGGTGATGACCATTGATTCAATTGCCTGTGTAGGTTCAGGTAAGCGGGGACTGCAAGCTATGGCTGCATTAATAAAGGAAAATCGAGGCCGAGCAATGGATGCCATGACTTCGGTATAATCCAGGTCAGCAATCCCAATTTGAATGGCCGCTAGTTCAAAGTCAGTCGATTTTGTTGTTATAAAACCAGAAGAAGTTAAGCTACCTACTAAGACATACAATTCAGTGATTTTGGACTCCAAGGGATTAAAAGGCCCGCAATCATCAACACATGAAAACGGAATATTTGTTAGAATAACAAGGCTGAGTAAAACTAAAAATCTTTTCATATCGTAAGAGGCCAAATCGACTAATACCTAACAAAAGATGGCTTATCACAAGTTAATTAAACCCGAAGTATCAATTTCCATAATTGGCATCACATGCATTTTCTTTAGGAATATGGTTAGGTAAGAAATAAAGTGAGCAGATTTTTATTTCCCCCAATCAATCAAGTGAATCATAGGATTTGGTTCTTCACCTTTTATTTCAGAAACTCCCTCCGTCATTAAATAAGAAATTCCATTTGACTTTGGGAGATAATAGCCTTCCAGGTTCTTTACCCTCAATCCATCCTTTACCAGCCAAGAATTACCCTTTTTCCTATCGTAACCAAAGAGATAATAATTCCCTTCATAATGATAGGTCACCAAGTAGTAGGCTTCATTGACTTCCATCTTTTCAATGAAAAACACCCTCTTCCCTTCTTCATTGATTACATTTTCTGAGAATTGGAATTTTAAATGGGGAATAAAATCACCGTTTTGGTTTATCTGAAACAGTGTATCTCTTACTATCTGTTCATTGAACGGGCCAATAGGGAAAAATAGAAAATTTATGGAATCTGACCGTGTAATAAAGGAAGGATGACGCCAAATGGATCCACCAAAACTTTCTACCTTTGACATTATAGGTTTTAAACTATCTAATTTTACAAATTCCCTGTCTTGAATAAAAAAATTATTAATTGAAAGAATGCTCGAATTTTCATCTTTAATAATGTCATCTGTTATTATCACATAACCCTCAGGTATTGGTGCAATAAAAATGGGTGGAGATGACAAACTTTCAGATTCAGCCAATAACTTACCATTCTCATTGAATTTCAAGCTCTTTCTCAATACATAATCTGTAACAACAATTGACTGATCCGCAGGATCTATAATCATGGACCTTACCTGTCTGTAGTTTCCAGGAGCTTCCCCATTTTCTCCTATGTTTTTGATATACTTCCCTGCATGGTTAAATTGAAGTATACCTTTTGCATGATTGACATAAATGAAATTTTCAGAGACTGCAATATTGTCTATATAACCTATTAAACTTTCTTCAGTCATCTCTAAAGGAATGCTGGTGTAATTTGCTGCAACATCCTCTAGAAACAGCTCTGTTTGATTGTCATGTTCAATCCGGATGATTTGCAAACCACCCGCTTGTTCAATCCCTTCTTTGTCCTGACAGGCATTGAATAAGCCTAATGCAAAAAAGACAATTACCATTACCTTCCTACTTACCATTGTTTATTTGGTTTTAGAGTCGTTATACAATATACTTTCTATACGTGCTGAAATCACTTAAAAATCAGGCCGCTTTAACCTAGAAGTAGTCCTGGCGATAAACCCACTACCAATGTAGTGATAACCAGTAGTTATAAAAAATAATTGGGGTTTTATGCAGAGCTTTATATGTTTTTGAAACTTGTTTATAAAATCTGGCTCGACTTATATAAAAGCAGAATGCATGAAATTCAGGAAATAAATTATCCTCTCAAAAGCTTACCATCACCCAGTTCAATGATGCGTGATGTTTTATTTGCAAAATCCATATCATGAGTCACCACCAAAAGTGTTTTGTTATAAGCCTCGGTAAGTTCTTTAAATATGTTAAACACAATGTCAGCATTTTTGCTGTCCAAATTACCTGTGGGCTCATCACACATGATAATCAGCGGATCATTGATCATGGCTCTGGCTATGGCCACCCGCTGTTTTTCTCCACCAGACAATTGATAAGCCATTTTATGCGCCAATTTCTCTATGCCTAAATCTTTCAGGTATCCATAGGCATTGTGTTCTAATTCTTCTTCACTTAATTTATCCAACTTAAAGCCCGGTAACATCACGTTCTTCAAGGTCGAAAACTCATTTAACAAGTAATGAAATTGAAACACAAAGCCGATCTTCTCATTCCTTATAGCAGCCAACTGTCTTTCAGATTTGCCTTTGACACTTATTCCATCTATTATAAGGTCCCCTTTAAAATCCGAATCCATGGTGGAAAGAATATAGAGGAGAGTGGATTTTCCACTTCCTGATTTACCAATAATAGAAGCATACTCCCCTCTGGAAAGGCTGAATGAAACATCTTTCAATACATCAACCTTTACGGGGTTTAAAAAGGATTTGCTGATGGTCTTGGCCTCTAAAATAATATTGTTTTCCATTTATTTTCCTCTAATAATGACCACAGGGTCAACCTTACTTGCTTTTTTGGCAGGGAACCAGCCAGCAAAAAAAGTAGTCACCAAGGCGAATATTGCGGCTATGGAATAATATTGAATACCATAGTCAATCGGATAAGTAGTTACCATCGGCATCGTTGGAGAGTCAAAGGGGATGGCATCTATGGTTAAGGAAAGCAAGAAACCAAAAAGCACACCTACAAATCCGCCAACAACACCAATACTCAGAGAAATTGAAATGAAAATCTTCTTCACATCATTACCGGCAAATCCTGTAGCCTTAAGTATGGCAATGGTATCCATTTTTTCATATATAAGCATATTAAGAATATTATAGATACCAAATCCCGATACTATCAATAAGGTAACCCCTACAGCGTAGGAAATAATAGACCGCACTCCGCTTCCAGTTTCAAACTGAGCATTGGCCGTTTGAATATCCTCTGCATCAATTTTAAAGAAGTGCTCATATTCTTTGGCAATTGCCGGCGCCCGGTTTAAGTCCTTTAGTTTTACTTGAATGTCACTGATGTAATTATTATTTTCACCAAGTATTTTCTGAGTAGTTGACAAGCTGGCAAAACTCTGTACTTTGTCTATCTCAGAGATACCGGACTGAAAAAACCCAATGACTTTTAAGGAAAACTGCTCTCCTTCTGTGCTTGTGACCGTGACAATATCACCAACCTTTGCCCGCATGGTATTGGCAGCTCCTTGACCCAAAATTATGCTATTGTTTACATGATTGAGATCCAAAGAATTTCCAGCAAAGACATAATCATTGAAGGAAAAATAAGCTGCTTCCTTCGCGGGATCTATCCCATTTATTATCCCATTCAAATCTATATTGCCTAAGTTATAGAAAACTTGAGCAGTTACTTTGGGGGCCACTCCCAATACCCTGTTATCCATAGAAAGCTTATTGATTATTTGGGGAGCATTGTATATTTCTTTTCGCGAATTGGTAGGTTTTACTGAGCTTATAAAGTTATAATGGCCTTTGAAATCTTCACTCAACTCAATAGGCTGTATTTTGGAAGGAAGGATATCGTTGTAAAGTCTTACATGTGGGGTTCTATTCAACACTATCCCATCCAATAATTGGTTTAAACCCTCCATAAAACCCAATAAGGAAATAAACAAAGCTATGCTGAAAGTCACACCCACAGCAGCAACAAATGTCTGCTTCCATCTGGCTCTCATCAAGGCTCCGGAAATCTCTGTGATGTGTTTGACCTTCATTATTCCGGCAATTCTATCCTTGTATTTCCATCAATACCATTTTTAATTTCTACCAAATCATAATCCATTAGGCCTGTTGAAACCGTCCGGACTCCCCCCCCTTCCAGTATCACAGAAGAGTCATTGAATAAATAATTTCTTGGGATGGTTAAAACCTTTTCTTTGGTTTGGATTAAAATACTGGCCTCTACTGTCAGGTTGGGGAAAAGTTGGGCAGGCCTTTTGATAAACTTCGCCTCTGCCTGAAAAGACCTTGTACGTGAATTCATCATTGGATCAATGGAAATTATCTCAGCTTCGAAAACTTGAGACTGGTAGCTATCCATTCTAATAAAAACCCGCTGACCTTTATTCACTTTTACTCTATCAAATTCATCAATATTCAGTTCAATTAAAAAATCAGCACCCCCAATCACAGCCGCTGCCTCTGAACCATTGATTAGGTCCCCCTCTTCTCTATTTACCTTATAAACCAGTCCATCTACCTCACTTTTAATGACATAATCATTTTCCAATAATTTCGCGATCTCTAAATTATTTTTGCTTTGTTCGGACTGTAGTTCAAGTTGTCTCTTGACCTCCTCATAATTGGTGCGGGCAGTAGCTAGGTTCAATTTTGCATTTTCATAGTCCAATTGCCTTTTTTCTAAAGTCACTTTAGTCCCAATACTTTTGCTCCACAGCTTTTTTTGTCGCAGATACAATAAGGAGTCATTGGTCAATTTCTTTTTTGCAAGAGCTATGGCATTTTCTGCATCAAGCAATTTATTTTCGTTAACCGAAAAATCAGCGGCCACCGATGCAAGCCTCGCATTTTCAGTAGCAATTTTTGTGTTTTCATTATCCAATTGAAAAATAGGATCCCCTTTTTTTACCAAAGAGCCTTCCTCTACAAATACCTTTTCAATAAGACCATTTATCTTTCCCTGAACTTCATATTGATGTTCACTCTTTATAAAGCCTGAGGCATAGACACTTTCCGTTATGTTTTTTAATTCAGGACTAATGACATCGCTCTTATTGCTGCAGGAGAACAATGAGGAAACAAACAACAGCAATACAACTAGAGTACAATTATTCATTCATTTGTTTTTTTGTTCTATTCAATTCTCATTTCACCCCTTATATTATGCCAAATATGAAATTTTGAATGGAGGTCGATAACATGCTTTATACCCTAGCAACAGATAATATCTTACCTAATCCTGGTAAAAAATATTTATTAAAGCAATTATCTGAACCTCCCTATTGATTTAGTAAGTATAGGTAAAAGAAATATTAATATCAAACCGTTTTAGCAATTATAAAACAATCTAAATATAGTCCGTAGAAATAAAAAAGTGGCAACCATAACTAAATAGCATTCTAAAAATTGTGGCGAGAGCTATTCAGCTGGTTACAAAAAATTCGAATAACTATAAATGAGAAAACTAGGCTTTCCCGGTAGGTTTGATCAATAATTCATTAACATTGACTGTGACTGGCTGATTTAAGACATATAACACAGCCTGAGCAATGTCTTCCGGTTGAAGCTTGGCCTCATCTCCCCCATAATCTTTGTCCTCCAGCAATTCTTTGTCGGTTATATCATCTCTTAGATTCGTGGCTACAGTTCCCGGCTCAATAGAGGCCACCCGAATATTAAATTCCGGAGACAACTCCATTCGCATGGCTCTTGACAGGGCAATAAGCGCAGCTTTTGACGCCCCATAAATGGCTCCTCCCGGATACAACTCTTTGCCATCCACGGATGTAATGTTTACAATATGTCCGGACTTTTGGCGCTTCATTTCCGGCAATACTTCATAGATACAGCGAAGCACTCCCTTCACATTTACATCTATGGTCTGCAACCATTCCTCAAGGTGCCTGTTCTTCATATAGCTCAAAGGCATTACACCGGCAGCATTTACCAAGATATCAATACGACTGTATTTGTCCTTGATTTTCTTAAAACCCTGGGACACACTCTGACTATCACTTACATCCATTTCCACCGCCATGCTTTCATGAGGCAATTTTGCTTGGATATTTTTTAACTTTTCAATGCTTCTACTTGCCAAAATGACCTTACATTCATTTTCGGAAAGCGTGGTAGCTATTGCTTTGCCAATACCACTACTGGCACCAGTAATTACTGCAACTTTATTTTCAAATTCCATAATTCTTCGATTTAGCTAAAAATTTATTTGGAATAACAGGTTCAAAAATCAAACCATTCTATTTAGAAATTAACTAAATCTACAGTCTTTGAGGTTATTATTCCTTGTAGGACAGTTAGGGGCATTTCATATTAGGAAGAAAATAAAGTAAGCTATCAACTCAGTGAGTTTTAATTTTTATCCTCTCTTTTTTCTGTATTGATAAATGCATCCAGACGCTTCTGATAGGCAGCCTTATCATCTTCATAAACAGGCATCAGCCCCTTTTTCTCAGGAAAGGTTTCCATATGTAATGTTTGCGTTGGAAAAGCAAACCTAACCCCTAATTCATTGGCAAGTCGAATCGCCGATAGAATCAAATCCTCTCTTGCCTTTAGTTCTTCCGGCCAAGTAGGCACCTTAAAAAAGACATAGAACATAATATCCAAACTATAAGCTGAAAGATTGTTCAAATAAATATTGTAATAGTCTTTTCTAGTCTTAGGGTGATTTTGAACAATCTTACGTAAGCCACTTAAGTAAACCTCTATCAACTCTGGAGGAGTATCATAGGTGATGGTAATATTGGTATAAAACCTCCGATATTTTCTCAGTCCATGGTTATCTACGGTGGCATCAGCAATTTTACCATTAGGTATATAAACCAATGAGTTTCTAAAAGTCCTGACCCTGGTTGAACGAAAGCCTACTTCTTCTACTGTCCCATCTACTTCCCCACTAGTAATCCAATCACCTACCTGAAATGGTTTGTCTATAAAAATCATAACGGAGCCAAAGAAATTTTTAATGGTATCCTGTGCGGCCAAAGCAAAGGCAAGACCACCAATTGACAACCCGGTTAGGAAAGGTACAATATCAATCCGTAAACCATATTTCAATATAAATAACGAACCAATTACAATGACAAAGGTCTTAAGGGTCTTTCGCACCAAAGGCACCAACTGGTCATCAAGGGTAGAAGTTGTCTTATCAGCCATCCTAGCCATGTACGCTGATAATACATTGACCAACTTATAAAAGATGACCGTAACGATAAAAGGTTCTGCAGCATTTAGGAGTATGGTAACCCAAGAGGCCACACTAATCGGAAGTTGCAAAACCCGAATAAAAATAGCAAGGAGCAAAATAATTATGTAAATACTTATTATTCTCGCTACTGGCAATAGGTACTGTTTAGCAATTTGCCCATAACCGGATTTAATAAGAAAGTAATAAAAGAGTCGATCGATCAGCAGCGTGAAAAGCTTATGGCTTGTAAAAACCATCAAGACTAAAAAGAAAATACCTGTTAACTGCCATAAGTAAAGACCAAAATAACTTTGGCTACCTATTCTAGGCAATATATCAAGCAATTTAGCTGTCCCCAAGGGATAGGTTTCTTGGTGTAATGCTTTTATATTTTTAACAGTGGCCGAAGAAAACTTCCAACGATCTCCGACTTTCTCTAAATAAACTGAAGGGAGTATTAACTCATCAAATACAAATACATGCTGTCCATTTCTCAGGGTATCTCTATATTCAGCTGTATTTGGTACGGTATTCATTCGAACATAAACACCTTTACCATCAAAAACCTGCTTTAGTTTGACTGCCAAAGCTGCGGCATCTTGCCCTTCACTCCCCTCCATATTCAATGCCTTGGCAGCGATTTCCGGATTATAATTGGGTTCATTCAGGTTATAAAAAAAAGTATAGGTTGTGTGGTAAGGAGAACTGAAATTATTGTGATCGGTGGTATCTTCCAATATAAGAGAACCGGAATCGAATACTTGTGCTTGCAAGGATGAAACATAGCCTAAAAAAATAAAAAAATAAATTCCTATAGTATTTCGCATGCAATTATTCATTGTTAAAATTCTCTCTTTATTAAAACCAATCATTGGTCAGGTATTATAATGGTATTTTGTATTCGTAAAGTTTATCTCCAAAAAGGGTCACCAGCGTATAGGCATTATCACTTCCGGAAAAATGGATCCAAAGGCTCTGACTAACACTTATTGGTTTCTGATTAATCAATTGGCCTTTGGCATTATAAAGATAGGCGAATTCCTGAACCTTATCTAAAACCGCAAAAATCTCATTCCCTTCCCCAAAAGAAAAATATTTATATTCCATATCATTTGAGGGAATGCTCATTTCAAATAATTGCTGTTCATTTGGCCGAAGCACCTTGAGTTTGTTATACTCCTCTACCACCCATACATATTCGTTCTTGCTCTGGTCATTCACTAGGCTAAACCGAGTATCCGTATCAGGACGAAGCAGTTGGTTCCTATAAGTAATTTCTCCTTTGAAGTTTAGCTTAATCACTTCCCCCTCCTCATTAATGGTTACAAGTTTAGAAGGCTCATTATTACTTCCTTCCTCAATGGCGAATCCTGTATTTACACCATTACCGAGGAGCACGCCTCCTCCAATTCTCAATTCTCCTCTGCGATTGTACAAGTTAAGCTTTCCATTCGAATGAATACTTATCATAAAATCGCCCAAACCGGCTTCCCTATGGTGGCTAGGTAAATAACTTAATGGCCCACTATTGTTGTCATTGGGGTTCCAACCTTCCAAAAGATTGCCTTTCTGATCAAATAATAACAAGTCCCCGTCTTTAGTGCCTACAAAAAATCTGTAATTCCTATTATTGTCATAATCCAAAACGTTTAAATACGCAATTTCTTTACCGGCTTCCACAGGAATAGGATATCCTGGTAACAAATTCCCATACCTGTCCAAGGCATAAATAAAGTCTTGTGTAGCAAAAACCAACTGAAGCTTACCATTTTTATAATAGTCTATTTGATGTACTTCGCCTACAATCGCTCCCGGAATTTGTTGAGCGAATACCTTCTCTCCTTCCTCACTAACCAAATGAATATAATGATCCTCATCCTGAACCAAGAAATCAGTACTTTTATCATTAAAATTCCGAATACCGGAAGGCCCATATATCAGCGGTTTACCGAAGTCAGTACTATTGGATTCTGTAAGCACCAATTGCTTGTTAGCATCTGCTTTTCCCAAGTTAATATTTAACTTGATCTCAGCATTACCCTCTTTAAATATAGAAATATTAAGCCAGTCGAAAGAACGAAATACAGGTTCATATTTTTGAAACACAGGGCTCCAAGAAGGATCGCTATTTCTTATTAAAATAGGGTAAAAACGGTCATTGTTTACAATTATCCGGACAGGTGCCCCGTTATTTTGATCTTTTAAAATATCTTTATATGATAGAGACTTACCCCAAGTATTGTCATTGTAATGGTCTTCCAAAAGGTTTTTCACAGTCTTAAGACTATTGCCAATAATTAGGTGCCCTCCTGCCATGGAAATATAACTTTTAGAAAACCCGGTGAAGTTCCCTTTAAAAATATGGGCAGGGAATTCTTCTATGTCAAGCATAAATATTTCCTTGCCCATAAAAAACTCTTTGAAGAGTTTAGTACTATCATCCTGACTAACTTCCAAAGCAAATTTTTCTAAATTCTTGTACCTGCGCTCAGTATTTTCAGGGTTAAGCAACAGGATTTGATTGGGATTTTTATCAAATAGATTTTCCTCAAGAACCATGGTTGCCTCTCCTCCAAGTCCATTGATAAAGGCTTTTATTTCTTCACTTTCTTCTAGGGTTGTGGCAATAAGAGGTCTAGGCGAAAAAGCCCTATTTGGCACTTGGTTGAACCCACTGAAATTTGGAAACAGATACTGGGTAATCCAGGCTGCCCTATTGCTAATGACCGGCGCAAAGGACATGCCATTAGGGGTGTCTCCAATGGTCTGCATGACACCGGATTTGCCATCTGTGAAAAATTGGCCACTAAATGACAGGGATGAATCCCTAAAGGAAGGAATTAAATTAGCAGACAATTTATTTTCCCTTAATTTTCGCAACAATAATTCTGCATTGTTAGCAGTCAATTCATTTACTAACGCGGCAAATCCTTCTCCGGATAGTCTCAATACCCCTTGGGAATTCAATGGTTTGGAGGGCTGAAACAAATGAGGATAGGATTGCTTGAAGTTTTTTAACTCAAGGGATTTGGCATATCTAATACCATCTTCTACCAAAAACGAAGTATGGCTTCCCATCAATACATTCTCATAAAGGGCGAATGTAAAAGCCTGAGATTCTGCCTCAGATTGTATTTCGTAAAGCTCTACTCCACTGTAGAGTCTCTTTCTCAATCCTTTACCTTCTTGGTTTGGGCTAGACTTTAGCTTTTCAATAAATTCTAAAAACTGCTCATTGTTAAATGCAACGGCAATTAGAAAACCAAAAGCTCCTTTGCCTGTGGGGTGCAAAGATAACCTAAACCGTTGTCCTTTGAGGTATTTGTCCAGATTTCCATTTTTACCTGTAACACTGTCTAATAAAATCAATTGAGACTCCACCGTCGCCAGAGCAGGGATATTGTGAAGTTTCTCCCACACAGGCTGGTTGACCAAATTGTTCCAATAGCCTACCGGGTCATTTGTCTCAAAAACAAAAATGGCGTTTGGTGGAATTACTTCCATCCCATTTAATTTTGAGTTAAAAAAATCGCTTTTTACCAGCAAAAAGCCAATAAATCCAAACACCAAAACTAATAAAATTACCAGCAGATTTTTCAATAGGCTATTGTCTTTTAATATGTATCAACTACTCTCAAAACAACAAAAAAATCCCAACTAATCAAAGTTGGGATTTCCATAAAAAAGCTCAATTACTTAATTATTTGTTGCCGATTTTATCCAAAACCGACATCACTTCTTTTACATGATTTCTCGAAACTTCTAACAATGCTTTTTCATCATCATTCAAATCCAATTCAATCACTTTCTCAATACCATTCTTACCAAGTATTACCGGCACACCTAGGTAACAGTCGTCAATTCCATATTCTCCTTCAAGCTTAACACAAACAGGGAATACTCTTTTTTGATTTTTAACAATTGCTTCTACCATTTGGGCAGCTGCAGATCCCGGTGCATACCATGCGGAAGTCCCCATCAACTTAACAAGTTCTCCTCCTCCTGATTTTGTTCTTGCGATGATCGCGTCTAAAGTATCCTTATCGATCAATTCAGTAACAGGGATACCTGCAACCGTCGTGTATCGAGGCAATGGCACCATGGTATCACCATGTCCACCCATTAATATCGCTTGGATTTCTTTAGGGGAGATGTTAAGTGCTTCCGCCAAGAAAGCTCTGTATCTTGCTGTATCAAGGATACCGGCCATACCAATCACTCTTGTTCTTGGTAATTTAGATACAATATGTGCTTGGTAAGTCATTACGTCCAATGGATTTGAAACGATAATGATAATGGCATCCGGAGAATGTTTGATTACATTTTCTGTAACCATTTTCACAATACCTGCATTGGTTTCGATCAAATCATCTCTGGTCATCCCCGGCTTACGTGGTAAACCTGATGTTATCACAACCACATCTGATCCGGCAGTTTTAGAATAATCATTGGTACTCCCGACAGTCCTACTATCATATGCATTGATAGGGGCTTTTTGCCAGATGTCTAGAGCTTTGCCTTCAGCCACACCTTCTTTGATGTCTACTAAGACAATTTCCTCTGCTATTTCTCGGTAAGCCAATACATCAGCACATGTGGCACCAACATTTCCGGCTCCGACTACGGTTACTTTTGTCATTTTTTATAATCGATTTAGATTAATGTTTTATCAAAATTTGCGCTAAGATATTAAAGAATGTGCTTTATATGAAGGAATCCTCATAATTATTCAAACATCTGTCCAAGGTTAAAAAACCCATAGGACTTCTTGTAAGAAGAAAAAAGCTGTTGGTTTCTGCGGTCATAGAAAGTGGCAAGAGAACTCATCATTTTTGCCTTTACCTTTTGATTGCTGTGAAAGATATCCAAAATGGCATAATTTGGAATCACCCATAACACAGCCTCCTCAGTGCTTACTATAGCTGTATATATTCTTTTGGAGTTCTCGAGCAGAGAATTCTCCCCAAAAGGCTCCCCTTCATTGATTTTAATAATTGTTTCAAAATCTGTCCGAATATCGATATTCAGTGTCACTTCCCCTTTTTCAAGGATATACAGTGCTTGGCTCGGATCATTTCTAAAAAACACCACCTCATCTTGCACATACTTTCTTTGATGAATAGCCGGTAAGAATTGTGACATTTCATCAAAAGTTAAATCCGCGAAAAAATTAACTTTTCCTAAAAAGGTAAATTTTTTCTGCTCTGACGGACTATAGGTTTTCTTAAAAGGATTTATCATGGTTTAATTTTTTTACATAAAACACCTTCTTGGTTCGATTGCTGATTTTGAACCTGTCATCAATTCTAAAGCCCACTAGCCAAACGATGCTGTCACCAGAACACATAACTTTCACCTCATTTTTTTTGATTAGTGGTACTTTTCTATCAATCAAAAAATCACTTACTTTTTTAAAATTCCGCATCCCTAGTGGCATGAACTTATCCCCCTTTTCCCAGTTTCTTATGATCAAAGGAAAGTTAAGCAAATCAAAATCCAATAAGGCATTTTGAGCTGAGCGATCCAGTGCTACTGAATGGTCAAGTCGGGTACAATTGTAGCTGTACTTATTATCCAAGACAAACCCTTCATCAGTCAGGTCAATTTTGATAAGTTTTCTCTCTTCATATTGTTTTCCTAAAATCAAACCCTCCCTATCGATATTTAATAGCCAACCTTCTGAGAGAAATTGTCTACCTGATTCTTGACGTTCTACAGCATACAAGATATCCTCAATCTGTGCATAAACAAAACCTTTTCTTCTTAACCAATAAAAAAGCAGTGATGATTTTCCCGGCAGACCTGCTATACTTGAAAATGACAATACCTCAAACCCATCATTTAAAACAACATTTTCATCCACCCACCGGTCAAAAAGGTAAAAAAATGCCTTTCCTGTATCTTTCAGTCTGTCAAAACTATATTGGATTAACTCGGGCCCTTTAGGATCAAACTCAAGAAGCAAAGGCAAAAATTTGTGCCTAATAAAATTTCTTTTGTAAATGGTTTTGGCATTGCTCTGGTCTTCCGTCCAATGCAGGTTATTCCTTTCCAAAAATGTCTTTATTTCCTTTCTAGAAAAGGGAAGCAAAGGCCTTCGGATAAAATCCCTTTTACTGCTCATGCCATACACACCCTCTATCCCTGTTCCACGCAATAGGTTGAGCATTACTGTCTCTATTTGATCATCAGCATGATGGGCAACTATCACCCCATCAGTACCCATACAGGAATTAAGCTCTTCAAACCAATTGTACCTTAAATCTCTGGCCCCCATCTGTAGCGAAACCCCATGTTTATCCATATAGGCATGGGTATCAAAAGTCTTGGTGTGCACAGGCACTCCCAATTGTATGCCAAGCTCAATTACAAAAAGCTCATCTGCATCACTAGCTGCTCCACGCAATTGAAAATTGCAATGAACTATTGAGATTTTAAACCCTGCCAAACTAAGCAAGTGGGCCAAAACGACACTATCTACCCCTCCACTTACAGCAACAAGATAGGGTAATTGCACATCTAAAATTTTATTTTTGCGTACATGATTGATAAATCGTTCCAGCATAAACCAAAAGTACTATTTTATATTAATTTTGCCTCGGAAATAAATTCGAATGACAAATATCAGAATTATTTTATTTTGCTTACTAACTAGCTTGAGTCTTTCAAAGACAATGGCTCAGGAGAATAATAGTCGTGTGGAAATCCTACAAGCCGACTCACTTTTGGGAGGCAAAGGTTTTGAAAGGTTAATCACAGATGTAATTATGAAACACAAGTCTTCCTTGATTTATTGTGATTCGGCGCATTTCTATTCTGAGGAAAATATTGCCAAACTTTTCGGCAATGTAAAAATCGATGATAAACAAGATTCAGTTACCGTCACTAGTCGTTATGCAGAATATGATGGTGATACTCAGCTTGCGCTGTTAAGAAACAATGTGGTTTTAGTCAATGAGGGCACAACGCTTTATACAGACTTCTTGGATTACAACAGAGCTACAGGAGAAGCAATTTATTTCAATTCAGGGATGGTTAAAGACAGCACCAATGTTCTAACCAGTGAAAAAGGGTTGTATGAAACAAAAATTGAAAAAATTACTTTCAATAAAAAGGTGGTCTTGGAAAATCCTGACTACACCATGAAATCAAATACACTCTATTACTACACTACTACCAAAATTGCAGAAACAGAAAAGCTTACCAACATCCTATCCAAGGATGGCAATAAGCTAAATGCACAAAAAGGAAGTTTTTATGACACTGAAAATAAAATTTTTCGCTTTTATGATGGGGATGTAGAGTCCGATAACAGCGTTGTGTATGGAGAGACACTTTTCTTTGATGAAAAGGCTCAATATTATGAAGCCAAAAAGAATGTAAGCATTCTAAACAAGGAAAGGAATGTAGAAGTTTTCGGTGATGAAGGTAAGTATTGGGAGGACAGACAGTATTCTGAGGTTTATGGGAATGCCCTGGTAAGAAAGTATTTTGAGACGGATACTTTGCTTATGATTGCCGACACACTTATCACCCAAGATGGGGAAAATGCAGAAGAAAAGTATACCCTAGCCTATCCTAACATGCGTTTGATTAAATCTGAGCTGGCTGGAAGGTCAGATTCTATGGCTTATATTTATGCCGACTCAACTGTTCATCTGTATTCTGACCCTGTACTTTGGAGCAATAAAAGCCAAATAACAGCTGACAGTATTAATTTTTTGATTGCAAATCAGGAAATAGATAGGGCTTTTTTAAGGAATAATGCCTTTGCCATCACTCGAGACACCATAGGCAACTTTAACCAAATTAAGGGAAGAAAGATGACCGGGTATTTTATAGAAAGCGAAATGGATAAGTTGGATGTGGAAGGAAATGGGGAGTCCTTGTATTTTGCAGTAGAGAACGACACTACAATTAAAGGTTTAAATAAGCTGTTGTGTGGAAGGATAATCATGGAATTTAAAGAGGGAACCGTTTCAAGGATTAGCCATACTATAAAACCTGAAGCATCTTTTACACCGCCACATTTATTTGAAGAAGGAGATCAAAGTTTAGAAGGGTTTACATGGAGAGCTGACGAAAGACCCAGTCGAAAAACTATAAATGACTGGAGAACGCCAAAAATCAGGGACAAAAACCGGTATAGCTTTTTTGATGAACCCGATGTAAAGCTCCCCTACCCTGAAAATGATGAAATACAAATTATTACCGATAATTAATTCGATTTACTGTACATCTTACATTTTTTTGAAGTTTGAGTTTTCGGGAAAATTTTTTCAACGGTGATTTGTAAAAAAAATTTTATGATTGTTAACATTTTTTAACCCAAACCTACCGATAAAGTGGAACCAATTTGGTATTTTTATACGTATATACTTCTAAACGAGGGAGAAAATCTTTGTTAACGAAACAAAAAACTTATTGAACTAGACTTTACATGAAATTATTTTTATCACTTTTTATCACCTTACAGTTGTTTGCGCTACAGTTTGTAGCTGCAAATCAAGTACGTGTGTTGAGCGATAAAATTGAATTTAATGGTAAGGTGAATACTACCCAAAGAAAAACGCTCATCCTTCAGAATGATGCTAAAGAAAGTGCCACTTACTACCTTCGCTACTTGCAAGGGAATGTTGGTTCTTCACAGAACATTCTTATTTGTATCGGAGATAACTGCTTTGACCCGAGAAAGGATCTTTCGCAAATTAGGTTTACACTAGAGCCGGGGGAAGTAACAACAAATATTTATATAGAATTTGAATTAGGAATCACAGCCACAAAAGGAACCTTTGATTTACATTTCTTCAATACTTCTAACAACAGAGATGCATTTATAGTTGAAAATGTTTACAATGTAGTTTCTGATCAACCTTCAGATAATTTCAGTCATAAAGATGTGGATTTGGATGAAATCTACCCTAATCCAAGTGTAAGAACTGCACAATTGGATTATAAAATAAAAAATTCAAGCGCAAATGTTCGCGTAGTAATCAATAGTTTCATAGGGAATCCCATTTATGATTTTAGGCTCGATCCTTCACAAGAATCTTTAATAATCCCCGTTACAGACCTGAACCCAGGTACTTATTTCTATACTTTGATCGTTGACAATAAAAATATTGTCACAAAAAAACTCTACGTCAAAAGATAAGTATAGGCATTCGCGTAGAAACCTCCTTGATAACCAATTATTAATCCATTATATTTGCAGGTCAAATGATAAAAGCACACCATTACATATTAATATTCTTTGCTTCACTGCTAACTTTTAGCTGTGGCGAATTTTACAAATTAGAGAAAAGTACCAATTGGGACGAACTCTATGAAGCCGCCAATCGCTATTATGATGAAGGGGAGCACAACAAAGCCATTATCCTATATGACAGAGTTTTACCTGTAATAAAAGGAAGTGGAAAAGCAGAATTGGCTGAGTTCAATTATGCATATGCTCATTTTAGGACCAAGAGATACATTGAAGCAGCAGAATATTTTAAAACATTTTTCGACACCTATAACCGTTCACCTTTGGCTGAAGAGGCACTGTTCATGAATGCTTATTCGTTGTATTTGGATGCCCCTGATTATAATTTGGATCAAAGGAGTTCGAAAGAGGCTGTCAATGCGATTCAGTTGTTTATGAACAGATTTCCTGAATCTGATTCTTATGAGCGCGCAATTTCCATGATCGATGTTCTCCAGAAAAGATTTGAAGAGAAGGCTTATACCGAATCAAAAATGTATTACCGTCTTACTGAAGGCTTATTTCCAGGTGAATTTTTCAGGGCTTGCATAGTCAATTTTCAAAATTTCGCTAAATCCTATCCGGATAGTGACTACAATGAGGAACTTGCATTCAAATTGGTAGAAGTGAGTGCGGCATATGCTGAAAGAAGCGTATTCGATAAAAGAGAAGAAAGATTTGAACAATCACTTGGTTTTGCAGATGATTTTAAGAAAAAATATCCCGAAAGCGAATACTTAGAAGAAGTGATAGAAATTCAATCCGAAGCCAAGGAAAAGCTGGACGACCACTATGCTTTAAAAGCACAGTATGAAGCCAGAACAGCGGAGGCACTTAAAAGGAGAGAAGAAGAACAAAAAAACCAAGAAGCTACTGAAGCTTTAAAAAATGTAGGCAATTAAAAACCGATTAAATATGGCAATCAATCCGTCAATTATTACAAGAGATTTGGACAAAGTAGCTGAGAAATCAGGAAACCTTTACCAATCTATTTTCACAATTTCACAAAGAGCAAAGCAAATTTCATCCACAATGAAGGAAGAGTTGAACAACAAACTTTCTGAGTTTGCTTCAACTGTTGATAATCTTGAGGAAGTATTTGAAAATAAAGAGCAAATTGAAATATCAAAATTCTATGAAAGAATGCCTAAGCCTAGTACTTTGGCTATGGAGGAATTCATGGAAGACAAAGTAATGTTTAGGTTCCCGGAAGAAGAGGAAAGCAAATCATAACATGCCGCTAACAGGCAAACGTATTCTATTAGGTGTAACCGGGGGAATTGCTGCTTACAAAGCCGCAAACCTTGTTCGCTTATTGGTAAAGTCAGGGGCAGAAGTTAAAGTTATAATGACAACTTCTGCTTCTGACTTTATTACACCACTTACCTTGGCCACCTTATCCAAAAACCCGGTTTCTATTGATTTTTTTAATCAAAAAACGGGGGAATGGACCAACCACGTAGCTTTAGGGGCTTGGGCTGACTTATTGGTGATCGCTCCATTGTCAGCAAATACCCTTTCCAAATTGGCTAGTGGGCAGAGTGACAGTTTATTGTCCTGTACCTATCTTTCATGTACCCACCCGGTGCTTCTAGCCCCGGCAATGGATTTGGATATGTACCAACACCCTTCTGTAAAACAAAACCTTGCCACCCTTGAGAGCTATGGCAACCATATCATGGAAGCTACAAGCGGAGAATTGGCCAGTGGATTAATTGGTCAAGGACGGATGCCTGAACCAGAAGCGATCTTCGCCGCAATTCATGATATCTTAAATCCTGACCTTAGTTTTCAAGGTAAAAATATACTTATTACTGCAGGCCCTACGCAAGAGGCCATAGATCCTGTGAGGTATATCAGTAATCATTCAAGCGGTAAGATGGGCATTGCACTGGCAGAGAAAGCCGCAGAGAGAGGAGCTAAAGTAACCTTGATTTTAGGACCAACGGCCTTAAAGCCCAAACCCCATCCTAACATAAAAATCATTCCGGTGACGAGTGCCTTGGATATGTTTGAGGCCAGCCAAAACCATCATAATGAAGCAAAGGTGGTCATATTTTGTGCTGCAGTAGCTGATTATAGATCAGAAAAACCTTCTGTTGAAAAAATAAAGAAAAAGGATAGTGCCCTTCAAATCAAATTGGTTAAAAATCCTGACATTGCTAAAACACTGGGTGCCAATAAAAAACAGGGACAGTTGCATATCGGTTTCGCCTTAGAAACAGATGAAGGTGTATTGAGTGCAGAGAATAAACTTAAAGAAAAAAACTTTGATTTTGTGGTCTTAAATTCACTTCTTGACTCCGAAGCAGGATTTCAAAAAGACACTAACCAGGTAACTATACTGTCAAAAAATAAAGAAAATATTAAAACTCCGGTAATGTCTAAGGAATTGCTGGCTATTCAGCTTCTGGATCGAATTGGTTCGCTTCTAGAAAACAAGTTTGACAATACTGACGTTTAAAATGGTATGATGCAAACCTTTGGGTTAATCATTAAAGGTTTTTGAGAAAATAAATATTAACAGAAGCAGTTGATAGTTAGGTTAATATTTCAGCAGGTAACGAAAGGATTAGAACCTTTCGGGTTTTAAGAGTTTCCATTCAGCTTACAAAAGGATCAAATGGTACGCCCCACAGTTTTCATATTGCTTTTTGGGCTTTTTTTAAGTCCCATAAAGTTGCTTTCTCAGCAACTTAATTTCACTGTAACAATAAATAGTGAACGTGCAAGAACCCAGGATACAGATATTTTCGATCAGATGAAATCTGCTTTTGAGCAATTCCTTAATGGGCGTAACTGGACGGATGCAGAACTCAAGCCTCAGGAAAGAATAAAAGGCAACCTATTGATCACAATTAATGACATGCCTCAAGTAGGCATATTCAATGCCACAGTCCAAGTCCAAACGGTTAGGCCCATATATGGATCCAATTATGAAAGCTTGATCCTGAACTTTGCAGACCGGAATTGGACCTTTGAATATACAGAATCCCAGCCATTGGAATTCAATCAGTTCTCTTATTTAAACAATATTACTTCACTCTTGGCCTATTATGCCTATATAGCCATAGGGATAGACCATGACTCATTTTCACCAAGAGGAGGAGATCCCTATTTTGAAGTTGCCAACAATATTGTAGCCAATGCACAACAATCGTCAAGTTCGGGATGGAATCAAAACCCTTCAGATAAGAGAAATCGGTATTGGCTGGCCAATGACCTTTACAACTCCCAAGTGATGGTGCCTGTTAGGGATGCCTATTATTTGTACCACAGAATGGGGCTTGATTTGTTAACTACGAAACCATCTGAAAGTTATCAAAACATAGTAGAGGCAATAAAAATGGTGCAGGAAGCCAACAAGGTTCAACCAAATAGTATTCTAACGATTAGTTTTATGGATGCTAAATCGGATGAAATTAGCAAGATACTTAAGGCTGCTCCTATGGAATTGAAGGAAGAAGCCGTAGAAGTATTGCTCAAGGTAGACCCTAACAATGCCAGAAAATACAATGATATTTTGAAAGGATAATCCTCAATTTTGGTTAATTTTGACACCTTAAACGAAACCAAAGCAACATGTTAACCAACCTTAGCATTACCAACTATGCTTTGATAGAAAAATTAGAAATGGAGCCCTGTGCCGGTCTCAATATGATCACCGGTGAAACAGGAGCCGGAAAATCCATTATGCTTGGGGCAGTGGGCTTACTATTGGGAAATAGGGCTGATTCCAAAGCATTATTTGATGAGCAAAAAAAATGCATTATTGAAGGCGTATTCAATATTCAAAATTATGGTTTAGAAAGATTCTTTGAGAAGGAAGAGTTGGACTATGAACCTGCATGCATTATTCGGCGGGAAATTTCTCCATCAGGAAAATCTCGTGCTTTCATTAATGACACACCAGTAAGGCTGGAAAACCTGAAGGTCTTGGGGAAAATTCTGATGGATGTTCATTCCCAAAATGAGACCTTATTGTTGGGAGCTTCCTCCTACCAGCTCTCCCTGATAGATGCTTTTGCTAAGGTTAGCAAAGAGAAAGAAGCTTATTCTATACAGTATCATGACTATATAAAAACGCAAAGAAAGGTGCGTTTGCTAGAACAAGAAAAGCAGCAATACCAACAGGAAGCAGATTACAATCAGTTTCAGTTGGATGAGTTGTCAAGTTTAAACTTAGAAGAAGGGGAACAAGCCTCTTTGGAAGCAAAGGAAGAATTATTAAACCATGCAGAAGAAATAAAATCAAGAGCATCCCAAGCACTGGACCACCTTGAAAACGAGGAATTGGGTGCAATGCAACAGTTGGCTGCAGCCAAGCAACACTTTCAATACCTACAGAAATTCGGAAAGAATTTTGAAGATTTAAATCAAAGGTTTGAAAGTTTGCTAATAGAGCTAAATGATATTTTAGAAAGTCTTTCTTTGGAAGAGCAGGAAATCGAAGTAGATTTTGAAAAGTCTGAGTGGGTAAGGGAAAGATTAAGTAAAATCTACCAGCTTCAGAAGAAACATGGCGTACAAAGTGATAAAGAGCTCTTGGAGCTGGCCTCAGCTCTTGCAGACAAGGTTTTTAAAGGCGATCACTTAGAGGAGGAGTTGGCCAATCAACAAATTTTACTGAAAGAAACCAAAGAGAAACTTAGTGCAATGGGCCAGAAGTTGTCAAAAAAGAGACAGGCAATCTTTAATGGTTTTAGCAGAGAGATACAATCCTTATTGGCACAGTTGGGAATGGAAAATGCCAGGGTGGAAATCCTTCGAAAAGAAGTCACAGCAAATGAATCAGGTATCGATGATATTGATATCCTATTTTCTGCCAACAAGGGCATTCAGCCTCAACCCATTGGGCAAGTAGCTTCAGGGGGTGAATTTTCACGACTAATGTTTGCCATCAAATATGTCATGGCAGATAAAATGGCCTTGCCTACTCTTATTTTTGACGAGATAGATACAGGGATATCCGGAGAAATAGCTCTACAAATGGTCCGGATGATGCAAGAAATTGCTACCAAACATCAGGTTATCTGCATAAGCCATTTGCCGCAGGTAGCCGCAAAAGGAGAAAAACACTATTTTGTTTTCAAAGACAATAGCTCTAAGAAAACAATTAGTAAAATTAAATTATTAAACCCAGAAGAAAGATTACTTGAAATTGCTAAAATGATTTCCGGGTCAAACCCCTCCACTACGGCCTTTGAAAATGCAAAAGAATTGCTCACGAAATAGACAATCGCATCTCTTTTCTAGAAGCCACGTGGAAAATGTTTCACCCATAATTAGTTAATTTTATAGAATATTATTTAATTGAAGTTGTAAAATCAAAATAATACAATGCCTGAAAATTTATTAAAAGGAAAAAAAGGAATTATTACCGGTGCACTTGATGAAAATTCTATTGCCTGGCATACGGCCTTAAAAGCAAAAGAACAAGGGGCAAAATTTGTCCTTACCAATGCCCCAATTGCGATGCGTATGGGCGCCATTCAGGATTTAGCTGATGAATGTGGAACCATAGTTATTCCTGCAGATGCTACCTCTGTCGAAGATATCGAAAAATTATACGATGAAGCAAAGGAATATTTGGGTGGGAATTTTGATTTCTTACTCCACTCAATAGGTATGTCTCCCAATGTACGGAAGGGAAGATCTTATGGAGACTTGAATTATGATTGGGTACAAAAGTCATACGATGTGTCAGCAGTTTCTTTTCACAAAATGCTCCAAGTGGCAGAAAAGAAAGACGTCCTAAATGAATGGGCTTCTGTGATTGCATTAAGTTATATTGCCGCAGAAAGAGCATTCCCTTTTTATAGTGACATGTCTGAAGCCAAAGCCATACTAGAAAGTATAGCTAGAAACTATGGCCTAAGGTATGGAAAAAACAAAAATGTAAGAGTAAATACCATTTCTCAATCCCCTACAAAAACTGTAGCAGGTTCAGGAATTGGAGGCTTTGATGATTTCTTTGATTTCGCAGCCCTAGCTTCTCCTTTGGGTAATGCTTCAGCAGAATCCTGTGCAGAGTACATTGTCACCATGTTTTCCGATTTCACCAGAATGGTAACCATGCAAAACCTGTTTCATGATGGAGGATATTCTACTACAGGCATTACGCAAGAATTAATTGATGCCTACGTAGCAAGTAAAAAATAAATTGTATACCAACTAAAAAAGCCCCTAAAGCTATTAACTAGCAGTAGGGGCTTTCCTTTTGTATGTAATATAATTTTTACATTTTTTCAATTTGTTCGGCCAACCAATCTCCTACTTCAGAAGTCTTATAGGATTTCTCCCCTTCTGAAAGATCTTCGGTTACCACGCCTTTTTCCAAAGACAGATTTACCACGTCTGAAATAGCTTTAGCTTCATCCATTAAATCAAAAGCATATTCAAACATCATAGAAGCTGACAAAACCGCTGCCAATGGATTAGCAATGTCTTTACCTGCTGCTTGTGGGTATGAACCGTGGATAGGCTCAAAAAGCTTGGTTTTAAGCCCAATGGAAGCAGACGGCATCAACCCCATTGAACCACTAATTACAGACGCTTCATCTGTAAGAATATCTCCAAACAGGTTTTCTGTGATCAAGACATCATAGGCTTTAGGCCATTGAACCAATCTCATGGCTACAGCATCCACAAATTCATATTCAACTTTGACATCAGGGTATTCAGGGGCCAGACGTTGTACAGTTTCTCTCCAAAGACGAGAAGTGGCCAAAACGTTAGCCTTATCCACGCAGGTCAATAGTTTCCTTCTTTTCCTTGCAAATTCAAAGCCCATTCTAGCCAGTCTTTCAATTTCCTCTACGGAATAAACACAAGAATCAAAAGCCTTTGTTCCTTGTTCATTTCTACCTCTTGGTTCTCCAAAATAGATGCCCCCTGTAAGTTCCCTTAAAAAAACCAAATCTGTACCTTCAATTCTTTCTTTTTTCAAAGGGGACTTGTGGAGCAAGGAAGGAAAAGTAAAGGTAGGACGAACATTTGAAAATAGCCCTAATTTTTTTCTCATTTCCAATAACCCTTGCTCAGGCCTTACTTTTGCACTTGGGTCGTTGTCAAACTTAGGATGACCAATAGCACCAAAAAGTACTGCATCTGCTGCAACACAGGCTTCGTGTGTGGAGTCTGGGTAAGGGTTACCTACTGCATCAATAGCGGCAGCACCTGTGATGGCTTCATTGTAAGTGATTTTATGTCCAAATTTCTTAGCGACAGCATCTACAACTTTTACTGCCTGAGCGATTACTTCAGGGCCAATACCATCACCAGGTAATAGGGCTATATTCATTTCCATAAGGATTCTTTTTTTCAGTTTTGTTACTATTTTTGATTTGTTCTATGATATTAAGCATTTTTTCGGTGGCCATCATGGCCGCAATGGTTTGGTCACTATCCAAACCTTTGGTCTTGAAGATCCTTCCATTCAAATCCCAAGTAATCACACATTCTACAAAAGCATCGGTCTTCCCCCCCGGGGGGATACTTATATGAAAATCCGTCAGCTTTGGTAGCTGCATGTCCAGACCCTTGTAGATTTTCTTTAGGGCTTTCATAAATGAATCATACTGCCCATCACCGGAGGCATTCTGTTCATAATAGTTATCGAATATTTTGACTCGCAACTGAACAGAAGGCTTTAGGCCTTTGGAATGCACCATATGGTATCCATCAATAACAATGTCTTTATTAATGGAATTATTTTGAAGCACATCTGAGATTATATAGGGAAGATCTTCAGTTGTAACCCGCTCCTTTTTGTCTCCTAGCTCAATGATTTTTTGTGTCACCCTTGTCAATTCTTCGGGCTCAAGGGAAATACCCAGCTCTTCCAGATTTTTGGAAATATTGGCTTTGCCTGAGGTTTTTCCCAAGGCATATTTTCGCGTTCTCCCAAATCGCTCAGGAAGCAAATCGCTAAAATACAGGTTCTTTTTATTGTCCCCATCAGCATGAACACCAGCTGTTTGGGTAAATACATTTTCCCCAACCACCGGTTTATTCGCAGGAATTCTCAAGCCTGAAAATTGCTCTACCAGCTTACTTATTCTGTAGATTTTACTCTCGTTTACATTGAGATGACAAGGTGTAAAATCCTTTATTACTGCTACGATGGACTCAAGAGGAGCATTACCGGCCCTCTCACCCAAACCATTTACTGTGGTATGTATGCCTTTGGCGCCGGTATTTACCGCATGAAGGACATTGGCAACAGACAGGTCATAATCATTGTGCGCATGGAAGTCAAAATGCACTTCCGGAAACTTATCACAAATAAGTTCCAGAAACTCCTTTACTTCATCAGGACAGAGCAGCCCCAAGGTATCCGGAAGCATAATTCTTTTGACCGGCTGCTGGGAGAGAAATTCGATCATTGAGAGGGCGTAATCCCTAGAATTTCGCATACCATTGCTCCAATCCTCAAGATAAACATTCACTTCAATGCCATGAGTTCTTGCATAGGAAATGCACTTTTCTATCTCTGCAAAATGAACTTCAGGTGTTTTTTTAAGTTGATGGGTTAGATGATTTAGGGAGCCTTTTGTAAGCAAATTCATTACTTTGGCACCGGCTTCTACCATCCAATCTACAGATTTTGGAGTATCTACAAACCCTAAAACCTCAATGCTCCCTAAAAAGCCTCTCTCCTCTGCCCAATTTGTAATCCTTTTGACTCCTTCCATCTCTCCTTCTGAAACCCTGGCAGAAGCAACCTCAATTCGGTCCACTCTAAGCTCTTCCAGTAAAAGCTTCGCAATCTGGAGTTTTTCTGAAGGAAGAAATGACACCCCAGAGGTTTGCTCTCCATCCCTCAGGGTGGTGTCCATGATTTCTATATTCTTTTCTCTACGCATTCCCTTACCATTAACCTGACACAATTGAAACTTCGAAACTCAGAGCAAAGTTTACCTTTTGGCTTCGAATGCCACTATTTCTTCTTTAAGGTTCAGCAAATAATCGATATCATCAAACCCATTTTTCATGTTTTGCTTTTTGTAAGAATTGATATCAAAAGATTCTGAATTTCCGGTAGAAAGTAAAGTAATGGTTTGTTTATTGATATCTACCTCTACTTCTGCTTCAGGATTCGCTTCCACAGCTGCAAATAATTCTTCTGCAAATTTCGGAGAAACGGTAACTGGAAGCACGCCAATATTCAAGCAATTATTCTTGAAAATATCAGCAAAGAAACTTGAAACCACACATCTAAATCCATAATCATAAATGGCCCATACCGCATGCTCACGACTTGAACCTGATCCGAAATTTTTACCTGCTAAAAGTATTTTACCACTATATGTCGGGTCATTTAAAACGAAATCCGGTTTAGGATTTCCTTCTTTATCATATCGCCAGTCTCTAAAGAGATTGTCTCCAAATCCCTTTCGTTCTGTAGCTTTTAAAAACCTAGCCGGAATAATTTGGTCAGTATCTACATTTTCTGAGGAAAGCGGAACCACCCTACTGGTCAAAACATCAAATTTATCGTATGCCATGATATTATTTTTCTTGTACTAATTCTTCTATTATATCCCTTGGGTCTGTAATCACGCCTGTAATGGCTACAGCCGCTACAGTAAGTGGAGAAGCAAGTAGCGTTCGGCTTCCTGGTCCTTGACGTCCTTCAAAGTTTCTGTTTGAAGTTGAAACAGCATATTTTCCGGAAGGGATTTTATCATCATTCATTGCCAAACAAGCAGAACAACCCGGTTGTCTTAATTTAAAACCGGCCTCTTCAAGGGTCTGAACAATTCCTTCTTCGATTGCTTTTTTCTCTACTTCTCTAGAACCTGGAACAATCCAAGCAGTGATATTGTCTGCTTTCTTTTTGCCTTTTACAAATTGAGCGACAGACCTCAAATCTTCTATACGTCCATTGGTACAACTACCCACGAATACATAGTCAATTTTTTTGCCTTCCATAGCCTCTCCAGGCTGGAAGCCCATATAATCCAAGGATTTGATATAAGATTTATTTTCACTCTCATTCATCCCGTCTGTTGTTGGGATATTTCCTCTCACCTTCACTCCCATACCCGGATTGGTACCATAGGTAATCATCGGCTCAATGTCTGCAGCATCATATTGGTATTCTACATCAAATGTAGCACCCTCATCAGTTTGAAGTGTTTTCCAATGTGCAACAGCCTTGTCCCATTCTTCTCCTTTAGGGGAATATTGTTTCCCTTTGAGGTACTCAAAAGTAGTTTCGTCAGGAGCTATCAAGCCACCTCTTGCCCCCATCTCTATGCTCATATTACAGATGGTCATTCTTGCTTCCATGCTCAAAGACCTGATAGCACTTCCTGCATATTCAATGAAATACCCCGTACCACCACTGGCGGAAATCTGAGCAATGATGTACAATATAATATCCTTAGAGGTAACCCCTTTGCCTAATTCACCATCAATGGTTATACGCATTTTTTTAGGTTTTGCTTGCATGATGCATTGAGTAGCAAAAACCATTTCAACTTCTGAAGTACCTATACCAAAAGCAATGGTACCAAAAGCTCCATGTGTAGAAGTATGACTATCTCCACAAACTATGGTCATTCCCGGCTGGGTAATGCCAAGCTCGGGGCCAATTACATGGACTATACCATGATGGTCCGTACCTAGATCGTGAAGATCTATTCCGTGCTTCTTACAATTTTCCCTTAACTTTTCAACTTGCATACGGGAAAGTTGATCCTTGATCGTTTTGTCCTGATCAACAGTGGGTACATTATGATCGGGAGTAGCAATGGTCCTTTCAGGAAACATAACCTTGTTTCCTCTTTTTTCAAGATTAAGGAATGCAACCGGGCTGGTTACTTCGTGGATAAAATGCTTATCTATGAAAAACACATCCGGACCACTTGGGATAGACTGGATCACATGCGCATCCCAAATCTTATCAAATAATGATTTCTTCTCCATTATATTTAGATTTTTGCCAAATTTATTTGACAGGTAATTTATTTAAAGCATCAATAAATGCCTTGGCCGAGGCCAATACTATGTCTGTTTCGGATCCGAACCCATGATAGGGACGTTCATTATGCATCAATCTCATATGTACTTTACATACATCGTCACTCCCCTTTGTGATTGCTTGGATCAAGAACTCATCCAATATAACCTGCTGAGGAATTAATTTCTTGATGGATTTAATGACTGCATCTACAGGGCCATTTCCGTCGGATTCACTTCTCTTTTCTTCTTCACCAATGGCAAGAACAACTTTTGCATGACCTCCTGCTCCTTCACTGCCTTCGTAGAAAACCTCTTTCATTTCAATGAAGGGAGCGTTTTCCAAATGTTCACCTAATAAAGACAATAGGTCTTTTCTTCCTATATCTCTTTTTGAGTCTGCAAGGGTCAAGAAATCAGCGTAAATTTCATCCAATTTTTCTTTGTCAAATTCAAACCCCAATAATTTCAGGTGATGCTTTAACGCTGCCCTTCCGCTTCTTGCTGTAAGGACAATGGATGATTCTTCTACACCTACATCTTTGGGATCTATAATTTCATAATTCTCCCTGTTTTTTAAGACACCGTCTTGGTGTATTCCGGATGAGTGTGCAAATGCATTTCTACCTACAATAGCCTTATTTGGTTGTATAGGCATGTTCATGAGTTTGGAAATAATCCTACTCGTTTCGTAAATTTTCTTGGTATTGATTCCGGTATATACCGGTACCTCTTTGTGACTTTTTATGGCCATCACCACTTCTTCCAATGAGGTGTTGCCGGCACGTTCACCTATGCCATTCATGGTCACTTCTACTTGTCTGGCCCCATTTAGTACGCCCGAAAGGCTATTGGCTGTGGCCAAACCAAGGTCATTGTGACAGTGGGTAGACAAAATGGCCTTGTCTATATTTGAGACATTTTCTTTGAGAAAACGAATGATATTTCCGTACTGCTCTGGAAGACAATAGCCTGTAGTGTCCGGAATATTGATGACTGTAGCTCCTGCTTTGATCACTGCTTCAACAATTTTCGCAAGGAATTCAGGATCTGCCCTTCCGGCATCCTCAGCATAAAACTCCACTTCACCTACAAGGTTCCTTGCAAACTTCACTGCCTTGACAGCTTTTTCAAGCACGGCATCAGGAGTACTTCTAAACTTATGCTCAATGTGGTAACCGGAGACACCTATACCGGTGTGGATCCTGCTTTTTTTGGCATACTTTAATGCCTCAGCTGCCACTTCTATGTCTTTCTCCACCGCTCTGGAGAGGGCACAGATGATAGGGTCTTCTACTGCCTTTGATATTTCCACAACAGAATTGAAATCCCCGGGGCTGGATACAGGAAATCCAGCCTCAAGGATATCAACTCCCAATGCTTCCAAAGCCTTGGCTACTACAATTTTTTCCCTGGTATCGAGTTGGCAACCCGGTACCTGTTCTCCATCCCTAAGGGTGGTATCAAATATCCAAAGCTTTTCTGACATCGTTATTTTTTAATTGTTTTCTGGTCTTAATTTACGGACAGTTGCTCCCGCTTGCCACATTTCAGAATCTCTCAATTCTTTCAATTCTTCTTCCAATTTCACCCTATAGTCAGGCTTACTATTGGCTTCAATAGACTTGGCTGCTTCTTTTCCTGTCTTTACACTATTGTATAAGTCTTCGAATACAGGTTTGGTTGCATCTCTGAAAGGTTTCCACCAATCCAATGCACCTCTTTGAGCTGTAGTTGAACAGTTGGCATACATCCAATCCATTCCGTTTTCAGCTACTAAAGGCATCAAACTTTGTGTCAATTCTTCAACAGTTTCGTTGAATGCTTCTGAAGGAGTATGACCATTGGCTCTTAATACTTCGTACTGAGCTGCGAAAATACCCTGAATAGCACCCATCAAAGAACCTCTTTCTCCTGTAAGGTCAGACGTTACTTCTTTGTAAAAATCAGTTTCGAATAAATATCCTGAACCTACACCAATACCTAAAGCAACTACTCTCTCTTTTGCTCTTCCTGTCGCATCTTGGAAAATAGCGAAAGATGAGTTCAAACCTCTACCTTCAACAAACATTCTCCTCAATGAAGTTCCTGAACCTTTAGGGGCAACCAAAATCACGTCCACATCCGCTGGTGGAACGATACCTGTTTGCTCTTTGTAAGTAACACCAAAGCCATGAGAAAAGTAAAGTGCTTTTCCTGGAGTCAAATGTTTCTTAACTGTTGGCCATAAGGCAATTTGTCCGGCATCAGACAACAAGAACTGAAGAATTGTTCCTTTTTCACAGGCTTCTTCCAACTCAAAAAGTGTTTCACCGGGAACCCATCCGTCAGCGACAGCTTTGTCCCAAGTTTTGGAATCTTTTCGTTGTCCAACAATGACATTGAAACCATTGTCTTTAAGGTTTAGCGCCTGTCCTGGGCCTTGAACCCCATATCCTAATACGGCGATAACTTCGTCTTTTAGGACTTCCTTGGCTTTTTCAAGAGGAAATTCTTCTCTTGTCACTACGTTTTCTTCAACTGTACCGAACTTCAGTTTCATAACTATAAATTAAAATTGATTTTAAATTGGTATTATAAATATTTATCAATACTCACCATTGGCTTGGCCACAGCTACCCTGCCGGACCTAACAAATTCCAGAACATTGAATTCTTTTAAAACTTCCAGCAAATCCTGGGTGTCTTCTTTATGGCCTGTCATCTCTACGACCACAAAATCCTTCTCGGCTGAAATAATCTTCGCGTTGTACTGGCGAATTACTTTCTCCAAACCTGGATCTATACTGTCAATTGGAATTTTGTACAAAGCAATTTCTTGAAAAACCATTTCATCATCCAAGTAATAAAAAGCTTTGATTACGTCAATGATTTTTTCGATTTGCCTTGACAACTGAATCACTTGCTCTTCAGTTGTATTCACCTCAATGGTGATCCTGTAAATCCCCTCTTCTCTACTTTCTGAGGCAGTAAAACCATCAATATTGATTCCCCTTCGGGTAAATATTAGGGTAATTCTACTGAGTATTCCTATGAAATTTTCTGTAAATACAGAAATTGTGTATCTTCTTTTCATCTGAGTTATTTAAGTCTAACTTCTTCTACAGAACTGCCGGTGGCAATCATTGGAAAAACATTGTCCTCTTTTTCTACTTTCACCTCAAGGAAATAAGGTCCATCATGTACAAACATCTCAGCTACAGCCTGACGTAATTCAGCTCTTTCATCTACTTTTTGAACCTTAAAATTATAAGCCTCTGCAATTTTTATAAAGTCAGGGTTATCAAGTTCCGTAAAAGAGTAGCGCTTGTCAAAGAACAACTGCTGCCACTGCCTTACCATGCCCAAGAAATTATTGTTCAGCAAAACAACTTTCACTGGAGCCTTGGTTTGCATAATGGCCCCTAGCTCTTGAATGGTCATCTGAATTCCGCCATCTCCTACTACACAGATTACTTCTTTGCTGTAATCATGGAGCTGAGCTCCTAAGGCGGCAGGAAGAGAAAAGCCCATGGTACCCAAGCCCCCGGAGGTAACCTGTGTTCTGGAGTTTTTGTATTCAAAATACCTCCAAGCGACCATTTGATGCTGACCTACGTCAGTAACCAGAATCGCATCGTCTGCTTTAAACTCATTGATATGTCGAATCACTTCACCCATGGTCAGGCCATTCTTGGTCGGTGACAAATCATTGCCCACAACCACTCTTTTTTCCTCTGCTTCAAGCTCTCTGAATTGCTTGAACCATTCCGGATGTTCTTTCTTGTCTACTTTCTCAACAAGCTTTTCCAAACTGACCTTACAATCACCTAAAATAGGTACTTCGGCTTTTACAATCTTGTTAATTTCCGCAGGATCCAATTCAAGATGAATCACCTTGGCCTGTTTGGCATAACGCTTTACATCTCCCGTTACTCGGTCATCAAACCGCATCCCCACACTGATCAAAACATCGCACTTGTTGGTAAGCATATTCGGTGCATAATTGCCATGCATACCCAACTTCCCTACATAATTTGGATGTTCCTCTGACAAGGCACCTGTTCCCAATAAGGTACAAGCTGCAGGAATTCCTGTCTTATCTAAAAATGCCTTTAACTGACTTTCAGCTTTACCCAATATTACACCCTGTCCATATAAAAGATAAGGCCTTTTTGCATTATTGATTAGCTTAGCTGCCGCATCAATCACACTGTCTTCCACCTTTGGATAAGGTCGGTAAGAGCGAATATTTAGACAAGGCACATAGTTATAGTCTCCTAGGGCTACCTGAGCATCCTTTGTAATGTCTATCAATACAGGCCCAGGTCTTCCGGATCTGGCAATATGAAAACCTTTAGCAATAGCTGGTGCGATATCCTCCACCCTTCTTACTTGAATATTCCATTTAGTGGCAGGCATAGAAATCCCTACCACATCGGTCTCTTGAAAAGCATCTGTTCCCAGAAGCGGTGACAATACCTGTCCTGTGATACAGACCAGAGGTGTACTGTCAATTAAGGCATCAGCCATGCCTGTTATTAAATTGGTTGCTCCCGGGCCGGAGGTGGCCATACAAACCCCTACTTTTCCGGAAACTCTGGCATATCCTTGGGCAGCATGAATTGCCCCTTGTTCGTGTCGGGTGAGGATATGCTGGATTTGATCCATATAATCATAGAGTGCATCATACACCGGCATGATAGCCCCTCCCGGGTAGCCAAAAATAAATTTGGCATTTTCTGCTACCAGGGATTTGATTACAATTTCTGCCCCTCTTATCTGTGAATCATTCATAGTCGTTAATCTTTATCCGTAACGCATCCTTCAGATGCCGTAGAAACTAACTGAGAATATTTTTTTAACGTTCCATTTAAATGGCTCAAGTCTTTATTTACCCAAGTTTTCTTTCGCTCTGCAAAAGTTTCTTCAGATACATCACAAGAGATTTCAAGTGTTTCTCCATTGATGGTAACCATATCGCCATTTTGTAAAAGTCCTATTGGACCACCTGTATATGCTTCCGGCGTAACATGACCTACGACAAAGCCATGGGTGCCTCCTGAAAATCTTCCGTCTGTAATGAGCGCTACATCAGCTCCCAATCCTGCTCCAATAATTATTGAGGTAGGTTTAAGCATCTCAGGCATTCCGGGTCCACCCTTTGGACCTACAAACCTGATGACGACCACATCACCTTTTTGAACTTCCATGTTTTTCATGGCATCATTGGCCTCTTGTTCTGAGTTATAAACCTTTGCAGGTCCGGTAAAAGAGACGCCTTCTTTTCCTGATATCTTGGCCACTGAACCTTCAGGTGCTAAGTTTCCTGTCAATATACAAAGGTGTCCTGTTTCTTTTACAGGAGAATCAATAGGGTTGATTACACTTCCTTTAGCAACTTTAATTGGCGCAACGTTAGCCAAATTTTCAGCAATAGTTTTGCCGGTAACCGTCATGCAATCACCATGTAGGAGTCCATTGTCTAGAAGGTACCGCATAAATGCCGGCAATCCTCCTTGATCATGCAAGTCTTCCATCATGTATTTACCACTAGGTTTGAAATCACCTAATACAGGAGTGGTGGCATTAATCTTCTTGAAATCTTCCAAACCAAAGTCAATTTCAGCAGTTCGGGCAATGGCCAACAAGTGCAATACCGCATTGGTACTTCCTGCAAGTGCCACAACCACCCTTACAGCATTCTCTAAACTTTTCTTGGTGACAATATCTTTCGGCTTCAAATCCATTGCCAATAAGTTGGCTATAAACTCCCCAGCGGCCTCACATTCAGCTGCTTTTTCCTGAGAATTGGCAGGATTGGATGCACTGTAGGGAAGTGAAAGCCCCATGGCTTCTATGGCAGAAGACATGGTATTGGCGGTATACATCCCACCACAAGCACCTGCTCCGGGACATGCATTTTTGATTACGCCCGTGTAATCCTCATCAGAAATTTCATTTTTGATTTTCTTTCCATAGGCTTCAAAAGCCGAAACAATATTCAGCTTTTCTCCTTTATATTTACCGGACCTAATGGTGCCTCCATACACCATGATGGAAGGCCTATTGACCCTTAGCATACCCATGACTGCACCCGGCATGTTTTTATCACAACCAGCTACGGTAATTATCCCGTCAAACGAATGACCTAGAATAAATGACTCTACGGAATCAGCGATGATCTCTCGGGAAGGAAGACTATATCGCATTCCTGAAGTCCCCATTGAAATCCCATCACTAATACCTATTGTATTGAAGACCAATCCAGTCAGTTTTGACTTTCTAGTAGATGCCTTTATGGCTCTTGCAAAGTCATTAAGGTGCATGTTACAAGGATTACTTTCATACCCGCAACTAGCTACCCCCACAAAAGGTTGCTTCATCTGCTCATCCGTCAGCCCTGTTGCATACAACATGGCCATTGACGCCGGATTCTCTTGATTATCGCTTACCTCCCAACTATTCTTTTTTGAATTGCTCATTATAACTGAATTATTTTTAACAACTGGCTTATAAAAAAAAGTGCTTCACTCGAATGAAGCACTTTGATTGATTTTTTCTATTGGCAATAGATCAGCGCTTCATCACTTACTAAATGATAATGACAATTAGGACGACAAGGCTGACAACTACTAACATATCTCTTTTGAGCGTATTATTTCTGACTTTATTTTATATTATTATAATGCAATATTAAAACCCTTAATCCACACTTACAATATTTTAATTCTTTTTTTAATTTCTCAAAAATAAGAAAATAATGTAAATGAAATTAAATAAAAAATTAAAGCCTTAAATAGTAGATTATCAAAAATTTTATTTTAAAAAAATTAATTAAGGTAAAAAAATTCAAAATTTTATTCTGATGCAAACTTTTGTTAAATTTTCCCCAAAAAAACCGACTTTCAAGTGATCCTTATCAACTTTAAACAGAAGTAAGCCAATATCTAAAAAAATGAATTAAAATGCATCATAGAAAATCCACAGCTTTGTTTTAATTTTAGAACTTAAAGCTATACAAATATGATCATTTTTCCCAATGCCAAAATTAACCTTGGCCTACATGTTCTCAGGAAAAGAAACGATGGATTTCATGATATCGAAACCTGCATGTACCCCATTCCTTTAAAAGAAGCTTTGGAAATAATCCCTTCCAAACTCTTCTCTTTCAGTCATAGTGGCATCTCTATTCCAGGTGATTCAGACAACAACTTGATCGTAAAAGCTTACCAACTATTAGCCGAAGATTTTCCTGAATTACCCACCGTAGCGATCCATTTACATAAAAGCATTCCTATCGGTGCAGGCCTGGGAGGAGGCTCTGCAGATGCAGCCTTTACCTTAAGTCTTTTAAACCAACTATTTTCATTAGGGCTAACTACAAAACAATTGGAAAACTACGCCTCACAATTGGGTAGTGATTGTCCATTTTTTATCCAAAACAATCCACAGATGGCAGAAGGAAGAGGTGAAAAATTAGCCCCCTTGCACCTCGATCTGTCTGGGAATTGGCTATGCCTGATTCACCCGGGAATCCATATCGGCACAAAAGAAGCCTATGGAGGCATACAACCCAAGCTTAGTGGCAAGAATTTGAGAGCCATTCTTTCGGATCAATCAACTTGGAAATCTCAGCTAATCAACGACTTTGAGAAGGGAATTTTCGACAGCCACCCGGAAATTGCCACGATCAAAGAAAAACTATATGAAGCAGGTGCGTGGTATGCGGCTATGTCCGGTTCCGGTTCTGCTGTTTTTGGATTATTCAAAGACTGCCCAACAGCCATGGATTTGCCGGAAAATTATTTCGTATTTACTGAAAAATTACCTTAAAGCATCAACGAACTTGTTTTGTAAGGATTCGGCCCAAAGACCATTATCCTACTTTTATTCCTAGTGGATTTTCCTCATCATGCCCCCTAGTTTTCTTTTTTGAACATAGCGAATCAAAGGATAAATACAAACCGAAGCCATAATAATCAGGGTTCCCAAGTAAAATTCCGGAGTCATTTTCTCTTTTTCGCCAAAGATGATAAAAGCCAAAAGAATCCCATACACAGGTTCCATATTCACTGTCAAATTCACTGCAAAAGCTGTTAATCTTTTCATTAAATTCACCGACAGAGTAAAAGCAATCACTGTACAAACTTGAGACAAAACCAGCAGCCAAAACCAATCTAAACCTTGTGGAACCCAAGAAAATCCATCTTCTGTAAACCAATTGATATAAAATGGGATAAAAGCTGTGGTTAGGATAAAGGCACCAATCATTTCATACAAAGTAATAATAAAAGGACTGTGATTTTTAGTCAACCTTCCATTAATCACTGTGAAACAGGCACTTAATAACGCAGAAAGGACTGCCAAGAAGAGCCCTAAAGCATAACCCGATTCAAACTTAAAAATCACTATTAACCCAAGAATTACAACCAAGCCCAATAATACCTCATACCATTTTATCGCCTGTTTATTTACTAGGGGTTCAATAATAGCGGTCCACAAAGTACAGGTAGCCATACCGGCCAAACAAACAGATGCTGTAGACACTTGCGCTGCCCAAAAAAACAATATCCAATGTGCTCCGATTAGGCCTCCGGTAACCAAAAATTTAAGCAAAGCATTCCACTTAACCTTTATATTTCTCCTCTTAATCTTTAGCAAGAAATACAGGCCGATACTAGCCAGCAAGGTTCGATAAAAAACGATCTCAACAGCAGGAAGACTTATCAGTAAGCCTAAAATCGCAGTAAACCCCCAGATTAAAACCACAAGATGAAGCCATAAGTAATCTTTTACCATAAGCCATTTTTATCTTGGAACCGTTTTGTATAGCACAAGACCGGTAATTCCAAATACAATATTTGGCATCCACACGGCTAGGACCGGATAGGCAGTGCCTGCTTCCGCAAATGTTCTTGAAAGTAAAAAAAGTATGATATACACAAAAGCAAGCATAAAGCCCAAAGCAATTTTAAAACCTGATCCTCCTCTGGTTTTACGGGCTGAAACAATGACCCCTATAAAGGTCAGTAAAATCGCTGCAAACGGAGACATGAAACGCACATATTTTTCTATTTTATAAAAACTTACATTGTCCGCTCCCCTATCTTCAAGAATCAAAATTTGTTTGGATAGATCAGGTAGGGTTAGGGTTTCATGATGGTTGAGGGGAAGGTCAAAATCATTGGGAGTAATTGACAGGGTGGTATCCATGGCATCTCCGGTAGTCCAGGTCTCCCCCATTTCGTTAAACTCTCTCAACCTCCAGTTTCGCGCATTCCAGACATGTTTGGCTGTATCCCAAACAATCCTTTCTGCTGAAAATTTGGAGATAAGTTCCCCGTCTTTAATATTTTCTAAAGTGAAATCGTGCCCTGAATTTACAGAGGTAAAATACCTCCTCATATAGGCAAATAAATTCGGTGCCACCTTAATATGAATATTTTGTTGGTTGACATCTTGACCTTTGTCCAAGTATTCAACCCTAAATTTTGAAACCCCCTCTGTGGCAACCGGCAACACCCAGCCATTGAGAAAGAAACTTACTACAGCGATCAAGAAAGCGGAAAAGAGGAAAGGTACAAGCATTCGTAAAAAACTTACCCCACTACTGAGAATTGCTATAATCTCAGTTCTCCCAGCCATTTTAGAAGTAATGAAGATTACAGAGATAAAGACAGTAATTGGTGTAAGTAAATTATTAAGATAAAGCCCATAATTAAGCATGTATTGTAAAATCTCAGAAGCGGGCACATCATTTCGAATATAGGTATCATTCTTTTCAGTAAAATCTAGTACCAAAACGACCAGAATCAACATCAAAACCACAAACAAATAGGTTTTGAGAAAATCTTTGATGATTAACTTATCCAATAACTTCATACCAATTGGTCTTTCTCTAGTCTTTCAAATGAAACGGCTACTTTAAAAGAAATCTTATAATCTACGGCTTACTTTTTCAACCATCGCATTTTTCCAAGAAGTAAAATCCCCTGCTTGGATTCGTTCTCTAGCTTGTGTCACCAACCAAAGATAGAAGGATAAATTGTGAATACTTGCGATTTGAGCAGCAAGCATTTCTTTACTTATGGTCAGGTGCCTTAGATAAGCTTTCGAGTAAAAATTACTCACATGAGAATGAAAGCCACTATCAATGGGTGAGAAATCCATTTTCCACCTTTCATTCCGAATATTGATAATACCTTCCGTGGTGAAAAGCATGCCATTCCTGGCATTTCTGGTAGGCATCACACAGTCAAACATATCTATCCCAAGCGCTATGGATTCCAAAATATTTGCTGGTGTTCCTACACCCATCAGGTACCTGGGCTTCTCTTCAGGCAATATATCAGTTACCAAATCTGTCATCTCATACATCATCTCGGCCGGCTCCCCTACAGACAATCCTCCAATGGCATTTCCCTCCCTATCCTGATCACTTACAAACCGGGCAGCATCCTGACGCAGGTCTTTAAAAGTACTTCCCTGAACAATAGGAAACAAAGATTGACTATAGCCATATTTCCCCTCTGTACTATCAAACCGCTCAATACATCTTTTCAGCCACCTATGAGTAAGATGCATGGAGTTTTTGGCATAACTCCATTCACAAGGATAAGGTGTACATTCATCAAAAGCCATGATGATATCGGCTCCAATGGTACGCTGAATATCCATCACAGATTCCGGGGTAAAATGATGTTTAGATCCATCAATATGTGATTTGAAAACCACCCCTTCTTCTTTTATTTTTCTATTCCCTTCTAAGGAGAAAACCTGATACCCTCCACTGTCAGTTAGGATAGGGCTAGACCAACCAATAAATTTATGCAGACCTCCGGCTTTTTCAAGCACTTCCAAACCCGGTCTTAAATAAAGGTGATAAGTATTGCCTAAAATAATTTGAGCTTTCACATCATAGGTCAATTCTCTTTGGTGCACAGCCTTTACAGAACCTGCAGTCCCTACCGGCATAAAAATTGGTGTTTGAATGGTACCGTGATCCGTTTGAATTTCTCCGGCTCTGGCTTTTGACTTTTTATCCTTACTTACAAGTTTAAATTTCATTCCTCCCTTTCATTGAAATATCCCTCATTTACTTATTATATTTGAATCCGAATTAGGCAGTAGTGAAATTCTTAGGCATTGAAAATATTCAGAATAAGATAATATTTAAAATTTTGCCATAATTTGGCCTTGCTATATTTCGATCTTCAGCTATTCAGTTCTCTTTTTAATTGAGACAAGCATCAAGAAAATTAATGCTTGCCCCAAATGGAACACAAAAATAACTGCAATAAAACAAAAATTTGAGCTTTTTGAATTAATCTTATAGAACTGACAGTAAGCATAAATATGGAAAACACATTATGGTGGATATTTTTTTTGGCTTCGGGGCTACAATTTACTTACTTGATGGTAGTCTTTGGCAGGTTTGCTTTTTTTCATAAAAGACAAGAAGAAATCGGTGAAGATTTAAATTTGAGTGGTGTAAGCGTAATTATTGCTGCAAAAAATGAAGCTGCACATTTGAATGACCTTATCCCATTACTAATGGAGCAAGACTACCCCATCTTCGAGGTATTGGTAGTTAATGATTGCTCCACTGATGAATCTGAGGATTTATTAAGGTCACTTTCCGGCAAATATGACAAGCTAAAAATCGTAAATATTAGGTACACCCCCCAACATGTAACAGCCAAAAAATACGCACTTACCCTAGGAATAAAAGTTTCTAAATACGAGACAATCCTATTGACAGATGCAGATTGCAGACCCGTTTCCTCACAATGGATTAGAAGGATGTCTGCACCTATCCGGAATGAAGGTAAAACTTTTGCACTGGGGCATGGATCTTACCTGACTTTACCCGGTTTATTGAACAAAATCATTCAATATGAAACATTACTGACAGCTATTTACTATTTTTCTTTTGGCTATTGGAAATCACCCTTTATGGGTGTAGGCAGAAATCTTTGTTATCGCAAGGATTTTTTCATGGAAAAGAAAGCTTTTAAATCACTCTGGCACATAGAAGGTGGCGATGATGATCTGTTCGTAAATAAATATGCAACTGCAACCAACACTGCTATTGTTGCACAGCCAGATAGCATTACAATTTCTCAACCAAAGACCAATTTCAAGGACTATTTTACCCAAAAGAAAAGGCATTTTCATGCCGGCAAATATTATCGTAACCGTGATAAACTAAAATTGGGTTTATACTCGTTAAGTCATTTAGTATTCTGGGCTTCTGCTATAGGAATTGTAATTCTTGAAAGCACTTGGGAACCAATTGCCCTAGTATTGGGGTTAGTTTTCTCTAGAGCAATGCTCCAGTATTTAATTATTCACCGGGTTAGAAAAAAATTAGAGGGGACTGGGAAGGTAATATGGACCATATTTTTTGATTTGATGTACATGATTTATTTTTGGACCTTGGGAACAAAAGGTTATCTGTCAAAAACAGTTAAATGGAAATAAACGAAAGAAGTTTTTCAGATAAAGCGTTAGAAGATTTCGAATTGATCGACAAAGCGGTCAATGACAAAGACCAGCAAGCGTACGCTTCGCTCATGAAGCGGTACAAGAAGGCCGTGTACTTTATGATCTTAAAAATGATCAGAGGTGCCGACGATGCCGAAGACCTCACCATGGAAGCTTTTGCCAAGGCTTTTAAGAATCTTCATAAATTCAAAAAAGATTATACATTTAGTACGTGGCTCTTTAGAATAGCGACCAACAACACCATTGATTTTATACGGAAGAAAAAACTCAAAACCATGAGTTTGAACAACACCATGACTGATGATGGTGGCAATGCTGTAAATATCGATGTGGAAGATGATGACAACAATCCTCAGGATGAGTTTATCAAAACCCAAAGAAAAGAAATGGTGCGAATCTTTGTGGACAAGCTACCTGCAAAATACCGAAAACTAGTAAAGCTCAGGTATTTTGATGAGTTGTCCTATGATGAAATTGCTGCCGAACTAGACAAACCCCTTGGAACAGTAAAAGCGCAACTTCACCGCTCAAGGGAATTGCTCTTAGAGATCGCTGAAGGAAAAAACAAACATATCTAATTTCAATGAATCCAGACCACAAGCTGATCCAGCAATATTTTCCTGATTTGAACGCCCTACAAATGGGACAGTTTGAACGAATGGGAGAACTATACCTTGATTGGAACAGTAAAATCAATGTTATCAGCAGAAAAGATATGGACAGCTTTTATGTGCACCATGTCCTGCATTCACTTGGTATCGCAAAGACGATTTCCTTCAAGCCCGGAACCAAAATTCTTGACATCGGTACCGGAGGAGGTTTTCCTGGAATTCCTTTGGCTATTCTTTTTCCCGAAGTACAGTTTCATTTGGTAGACTCAATAGGAAAAAAAATATCTGTAGTAAAAGATGTGGTCAAGCAGCTGGGTTTAAAAAATGTAGAGCCTCAACAAGTTCGTGCAGAAAACTTAATGAGTAGAAAATACCATTTTATTGTGAGCCGTGCTGTAACTCAAATGGAGAAATTTTATCCTTGGGTAAAGGGTCGCTTCAGGAAAGAAGATGTACACGATGAGTTTCAGAATGGAATACTGTACCTAAAGGGTGGCGATGTCGATGAAGAACTGGAGGCCTTACATTTAAATTATGTTTGCTACCATCTTGAAGACTACTTTAGAGAGCCGTTTTTTGAGACCAAAAAGGTAGTCTATATTCCTTTTGAAGGTAAAAGGTGAAAATTAAAACCTGGGTATCCAATTAATTAAAAACCCGAAAAAGAGGTCGGTATACACTCCTTTTCGGGTTTTAAATTTCTAATACTAACTAGATTTACTTTACCAAAACAATTTCTATACTAGATTCACTAACAGTAAGTCCCTCTTCTTGTAAGCTTTCAAAATCGGATGCATCAATAGCTCCATTTAGTTTGAGCATGGTTTCAGAATTGTCAACAATATCCAGTCTTACCACCTCTTCATTATCAGTAATCACCAACTCATCACCAAGTAATTCCCAGTTTCCTGAAAAGATTTCCACGCCTTGCACAGGTATCCTCTCACTTTGAAGAGGCACACCCAATGCACTTACTGAGACATCGAATACAAATCTTCCGGTGGCAGCAACCAGCTGATCACCATCACTAAAGGTCAAACTCATGTCATAATCTTGACCAACTCCATCTATATTTACAGGTACTCTAGTAGAAGAGCCGGGCACCTCAACAGTTCCTCTTCCGATTAGGGTGGCCTCAAGAAGCTCCCATTCGGTATTCGCCAATAATAGCACAGGTTTTTCACTGTCTGCGTCGCTCGTGCAACTCCCAGTCAATAGAAGCGCCAATAAAAAGATAGAATATAGAGAAGTTTTCATGAGTATAGTTATTTCTTTTTGTAAGTAATTTTAACTGGCACCCCAGTAAAATCAAAGTTCTCCCTCAACCTATTTTCCAAAAATCTGGTATAGGGTGATTTAATATATTGAGGCAAATTACAGAAAAAGGCAAATACTGGATTTTTGGTAGGCAATTGAGTTATGTATTTAATTTTTATATACTTCCCTTTATTTGCCGGTGGTGGGTATTTTTCTATTTCCGGTAATAATAATTCATTCAATTTCGAAGTAGGTACTTTTCGATGTTTATTATCATAAACATTCATCGCAAGTTCCATGGCCTGGTATATCCTTTGCTTGGTGAGTGCGGAAATAAAAATGATGGGTATCCATTTATTTTCACCTAGCTTTTCGGTCATATTGTCTTTAAACTTCTGCATGGTTTTGTGGTCTTTCTCCACCAAATCCCATTTGTTTACCATGATCATCAGCCCTTTATTATTTTTGATTGACAAAGAGATAAGATTGACTTCTTGAGCTTCAAGTCCTCTTGTAGCATCCACCATGATTATGATCACATCTGAATCTTCAAGGGTTCTTAAAGATCGCATGACAGAATAAAACTCAATGTCTTCTTTTACTTTGGCTTTTTTTCTAATGCCGGCAGTATCCGTAAGTATATAATCCTTCCCATACAATTGGTAACGGGTATGAATCGCATCTCTTGTTGTCCCGGCCTCATCTGTGACAATGGACCTTTCTTTTCCTATTAAGGCATTTAAAAAAGAGGATTTCCCTACATTAGGCCTACCCAAAATCGCCAATTTAGGGATTCCCTCATCCGGATCTCTTTCACCTTCATCGGGAAATTTCTGTATTACTTCGTCCAATAAATCTCCTAAACCGCTTCCACTGGTTCCGGTGGTAGGATAAATAATTTCCTCTCCTATCCCCAATGCATAAAATTCATTGGCCATAAGCATACTTTCCAGATTATCTGCCTTATTGGCAACGATAAAAATAGGCTTATCCGTACCCCTTAGCTCTTTAGCAAACTCTGCATCCAGATCAGTTAGCCCAACCATACAGTCAACTACAAATAAAATCACCGATGCCTCTTCTATGGCCAATTTTACTTGTTTACGAATTTCCTTTTCAAAAACATCCTCAGAGCCTTTAACATATCCTCCGGTGTCAATGACAGAGAAAAACTTACCTCCCCACTGAGCATGCCCATAATGCCTATCCCTTGTAACACCACTTAGGTTGTCCTCAATGGCCTTCCTTTCTTCTACAAGTCTATTAAAAAGTGTGGACTTGCCCACATTAGGTCTCCCTACAATTGCTACTATATTAGCCATAATTTTATTTATTATTGGTCGTAACCAAATTTCCTCAATTTATTTTTATTTTTTCGCCAGTTGTCCTCCACCTTTACAAAGGTTTCAAGAAAAACTTTCTTTCCAAAAAATTTCTCCATCTCAATCCTAGCTTGAGTTCCCACTCTTTTCAGTGCTTTCCCTTTGTCTCCTATGATTATTCCTTTTTGGCTATCTCTTTCCACAAATATCACAGCACGCATGCGGATCAAGTTTTCAGTTTCTTCAAAATCTTCTATGCGGACTTCTGTGCTGTAAGGGATTTCTTTTTTATACTGAATAAATATTTTCTCACGAACAATTTCAGAAGCAAAGAAACGCTCCGGACGGTCACTTAGTTCTTCTTTATCATAAAATGGTGGATGCACAGGCAACCGATCCAAGATTTCCTGCAAAATCTTTTGAAGGTTAAATCCTTCTAAGGCCGAAATAGGAATAACAATATCTGCATTTATTTTTTCTGTCCAGTATTGGGTTACTTCAGCAAGCTTTTCTTCTTTGTTCAGATCAATTTTATTGATGATCAGTAAAACAGGAACATCTGCGGCATTTATTTTTTTTATAATATCTTCAATTTCTTCGTCATTCTCAAAAAGGTCGGTTACAAAAACAATTACATCTGCATCTTCAAGGGATAGGTTTACAAAGCCCATCATGCTTTTGTGTAATTCATATTTCGGTTTTAGCATACCGGGGGTATCAGAGAAGACGATCTGATACTCAGGCTCATTCATTATCCCCAAGATCCTATGACGTGTAGTCTGGGCTTTGGATGAAATGATAGAAAGCTTTTCTCCGAGCAGGGCATTCATAAGTGTAGATTTGCCCACATTGGGTTTACCTATAATATTTACAAAGCCTGCTTTATGTGTGTTTTCCGACATGGTCTCAGATTTTTTTACAAAGGTACTTGATTTTTCATAATATGTCCTTACCTTTGTACCACAATAAAGGAAAGGGCAACAAAAAACGTTTGTAGTCGTAAACTTTAACAGAGCGATAATAATAAAATTCAAAGATATATCGCGGGATGGATTCGCCAAGGCGAAATCGTTGGGCTCATATCCGCCGCGGCGGACTCAGATTCGAGTCCTCAAAATTGAAATGTAGAATTAAAAATATATCGCGGGATGGAGCAGTTGGTAGCTCGTTGGGCTCATAACCCAAAGGTCACAGGTTCGAGTCCTGTTCCCGCTACTAAGCCAGGCAGAAATGTCTGGCTTTTTTTTGTTAAATTTAAGCTGACATTTATCCAGCTTTTATGTATACTGTTTATATTTTATACAGCACAGAACACAAGAAGACCTATGTGGGGTTTACCTCAGATATGGAGGCAAGGTTTAAATCGCATAATGAACTGGGAACAAAAGGCTGGACTATCAGATATAGACCTTGGATTTTAATCCATACTGAGGAATTTGATTCTAAAAAAAAGGCGATGCATAGAGAAAAATATTTCAAAACTGGAGTGGGTAGAGAATTTATCCGGAATCTTATTCCCAAAAATTAATCCAAGGCGCTCATATCCGCCGCGGCGGACACAGGTTCGAGTCCTGTTCCCGCTACTAGAAACCCCTTATACGTCAATTATTTGGGGTTTTCTTTTTTTGGGGGACAGTATAATATATCCTCACAAAGTAATTAAAAAATCCTTCTTAGGAACTCCGAGGCCCTGCGTGCAATTTTTAAATTTTAATTAGCTCAAAATCCTCGCTAAGACGCTAAGGCGCAAAGATTTTAAAGATCCTTCTTGGCGGCTCCGCGACTTTGCGTGCAATTTTTTACCACCATTTCATTAATAATTCTCGCTAAGGCACTAAGGAGCAAAGGTTGTTTTTTACACACCCTCCTGGGGACTCCGCGACTCTGTGTGCAATTCCTAACCAATATTTTATTAATAAACCTCGCTAAGACGCTAAGGCGCAAAGATTTTAAAGATCTTTCTTGGCGGCTCTGCGACTCTGCGTGCAATTTTTTACCACCATTTC
>TARA_R110002167_G_scaffold6277_3_pt1 | contig 97157 bp, 87 predicted proteins | sample TARA_R110002167 | Tara Oceans TARA_R110002167 (sample SAMEA4398238) | marine metagenome | biome: Polar Biome; feature: [MES] marine water layer (ENVO:01000295) within the mesopelagic zone...; material: water (ENVO:00002006), including particulate matter (ENVO:01000060) such as......
ACCAGCCACCGCAATTGCAGCCACTTGTGCACGAAGATCTTCTTTCGCCCTTTGCAGCTCCATTTCTATCTCAGCTTGAGCACCGGCGATCAAACGCTGGCCTTCTTCACGTGCCTTATCTTTCGCCTCGTCGACGATTTGATTAGCTCGCTTGTTGGCTTGCTCGATCAGCTGCGCACCTTGCTGTTTAGCATCACGTAACTCTTCCGCTGCTTTGTTCTGCGCAAGATTAAGATCACGTTGGGCACGATCAGCTGCTTCGAGCCCTTCGGCGATCTTCGTTTGACGCTCTTCAAGAATGGAAGTGATCGGAGGCCAGACATATTTCATGCAAAACCAGACGAATACGAAAAACGCTATCGATTGTCCGATTATGGTTGCGTTGAGAATCATGTAGGCACCTCAAAATTTGTTAGTCGCTAACGTATTGGTGTTAACGAATCCGACTATCCGTTCGATCTTATACGAATGGGTTCGCGAAAATGAACAGGAACGCCATACCCACACCGATGATGGAGATTACGTCCACGAATGCCGCAACTAGGAAGAACTGAGTCTGCAGTTTAGGGGCAAGTTCCGGTTGACGAGCAGAGCTCTCAATCAATTTGCCACCCAGATTACCGAACGCTACTGCGGTTCCAGCACCACAGATGCCGAAAATGATTGAAGCAGCGATCAAAGAAAAAGCCTGTACAGTTTCCATTTATATCTCCAAGTTTTACTAAGATTTTACAGTTGTGATTTAAGGGTTTAGTGAGTCGTGTGTGCCTGATTTAGGTACACAATGGTAAGCATCATGAACAAATACGCCTGTAGGGTAATTACAAGAATATGGAACACTGACCAACCAAAATGCAGTGGCAACTGCCAGTAACCTACCAAGGCAATTACCAAGAAAATAACTTCGCCTGCGAAGAAGTTACCGTAGAGTCGCAGTGCTAACGATACAGGCTTAGCTAGGAAGCCAGGCAATTCAAGAATGAGGTTCAGGGGTAATGCCCACTTGCCGAATGGGTGAAATGCGAATTCGCTCAAGAAACCGCCCAGCCCTTTGATCTTCACGCTGTAGAAAATAATCAGGAAGAAAACGCTGATCGCAAAGCCCAAAGTAATGTTGAGGTCTGCTGTAGGGACCGCCTTGAAGTAGAGGTGCGAGTCGCCCGCAATAGTTTGTGCGAGCCATGGAATCCAGTCTACTGGAACCAAGTCCATGGTGTTCATCAGGAATATCCAACAGAAGATTGTTAGCGCCAATGGACCGATGAGCTCATTCTTCGCGTAAAAGCTGTTTTTAACGTTGGACTGAACGAACTCCACCAAGATCTCTAAGAAGTTCTGGAAGCCACCTGGCTTGCCACTAGTGGCGCTCTTGATGCCTACGAGAAACACGCCGATAAACAGAATGCCCAAAAGCACGGAGATCAGCATCGAGTCTACGTTGATGGCCCAAAAGCCCATTTCACGAGCTTGCTCTACAGAGTGAGCAAAACCCCAGCTGCCGTCGGTATGCTGACCGAAGGTCAGGAAGCCTAGGTGATGCTGAACGTATTCCGTTGCGGTTTGCGCTGTTTCTACAGTTTCGTGTGAAGTTGCCATGAATTAGTCTTTTGAATTCACTGTGTTAGTTATCGTTTATCGATCAGCTGTGACGTTGCCAGCAAACCAGTTAAGTATACTAATATGAAGCCTGCGAACAGCGCTCCGGAGCTTAAAGGCTCTACATAAACAAAGGTCAAAGCAAAACCGGCACACATCAAAAGTATCTTGATCGCCTCGCCTTGGTAAAACGCTCTGACAATTTTCTGAGCTGCTCTTGCACCCCTATACCGGAACACTTTTACCGTAAAGTAAGCATTCGGTACCGCGCAAATCATGCCACCTAACAGCAAAGAATAAGCACATATCCAGCCCAGCGTCGTGTATCCGACTGTTGTTATGAAACCAACAGCAATGAACTGGCTGGCTATTATCTTATAGATGGGAGGAGCTTTAATGGTTGACACGTTGTTGTTAAGTTCTTCTTTCAGTTCCCTTAACGCGCTCTACACGGCGCCTTCGCTGCCATCCAAAGGGTCGCATTATAGGGATTTTAATACGCCTTATCAACAGCACAAAGCGCTCATTTGATGTGGGCAAGTATGCCTTCTAGTTCATCCAGGCTATTGTATTTTAATGTCAATTTGCCTGCGCCCTTGTCGCCGTGCTGGATTTGCACGTTAGCGCCCAGCCTCTCGGACAGGCTTTCCTCAAGTTTGCGGATGTCTGGGTCACTCACAATAGCGGCTTTTTTGCTCTTACCGGCATCACTTAGCATCTTGCGTGACAGAGCTTCTGTCTGACGCACAGACAGGCCTTTGCCCACGACAATCTGCGCCGCTTCGCTCTGCTGTGCTTCTGAAAGAGACAAAAGGGCACGTGCGTGGCCCATCTCAAGGTCTCCATGTTCCAACATCAGTCGCACATCGGGATTCAGGGCAATGAGGCGCATGAGGTTTGTAACAGAGGCCCGCGAGCGGCCTACCGCGTCGGCGACCTCCTGCTGCGTTAGTTCGAACTCTTCTTGCAGGCGCTTGAGCGCCATCGCCTCTTCAATTGGATTAAGATTTTCCCGTTGAATATTCTCGATCAGCGCCATCGCTATGGCGGATTCATCAGAGACCGGCTTGATGATGGCGGGAATAGTGTCAAGACCAGCGATCTGGGTAGCGCGCCAGCGGCGCTCGCCAGCAATAATCTCGTAATGAGTGTCGGAGATTGGCCGCAGCACGATCGGCTGCATAACACCTTGCGCCTTTATGGAGGCGGCGAGATTCTGCAAGGCCTCTTCATGCATGTCCGTGCGCGGCTGATACTTGCCTCGCTGGATTAGTTCTATAGGGATGTTGCGCAGCTCGCCATCTTTATCTTGGCGTCGCGAGGACAAAGCAGGTAGATCTGCAAGTGTCGTCGGAGCTTTTGGCTTGTTGCCGCCGAGTAGCGCATCCAGTCCTCTACCCAGTTTCTTCTTAGACGTCATGTTTTTTCCGTTTGTATATTCAATCGCGGTGCTTATTGAGCTTGCTGTCGCTGTTCGTTGCGGCGCAGCATCTCGCCCGCTAGAGCTAGATAGGCTACTGCCCCTCTGGATTGTCGGTCATATTGCAGTACTGGCACGCCGTAACTTGGCGCCTCGGCTAAGCGAATATTGCGCGGCACAACCGTGCGATAGACCTTATCTCCGAAATGGGTGAATAATTGTCCAGACACCTCTAAAGTGAGCTTACTGCGCGGGTCGTACATAGTGCGCAGAATGCCTTCTATCTGCAATTGCGGATTCAGGGTCGAACTTATTGCCGAGATCGTTTCGACCAAAGCGGATAATCCTTCAAGCGCGTAGTACTCGCACTGCATGGGAATAATCACACCATGGGCCGCAACCATGGCGTTGATGGTCAACATGTTTAAAGACGGAGGACAGTCTATAACGACGTAGTCGTAGTCGGCATCGATCGTCTGAATAATCTCCCTTAAGCGCATCTCTCTATTATCTGCGTTGAGCAGGGCTATCTCTGCAGCTGTAAGATCACCATTAGCAGGGAGGATATTGAAGCCCCCCGGGGTTTCCAGAATTGCCTCGGCGGCGCCGCACTCCAGCAGGAGCACCTCGTATATGGAGAGCTCTAGGTCTGACTTATTAATACCGCTACCCATCGTGGCATTGCCCTGTGGGTCGAGGTCGACAAGAAGTACGCGTCGCTTGGTGGCTTGAAGCGATGCCGCTAAATTGACGGAAGTAGTGGTCTTCCCTACTCCGCCTTTCTGATTTGCGATCGCTAATACTCTAGCCAATTGGATACTACTCCGCTGATGTTGCACTCAACTCAATAATGTGGCGCTCGCCAGTGTAACCCGGGACGATAACTTTCTGCGCCTTGTTCACCACGAAACCCTCAGGTAACAAGGCCAATTCTTCTTCAGGATACAGCCCTTTCATCGCGACTAGTCGCGTCCGGCCTGGTTGCACCAGATGTTTCGTCAAGTCGACGAAGTCTCGAAGTGACGAGAATGCACGGCTTACAATGACATCGATAACTGCTTCAGGCTGGTAGAGTTCTATACGTACGTTCTGAGCAGTAACATTGTCTAAGCCTAGTTGTATCTTCGCTTGAAAGACAAAACGAGACTTCTTGCCGTTGCTATCGAGTAAATCGAAGCGCTTATCTGGAAAACAAATTGCCAAGGGCACGCCCGGAAGACCTGGACCCGTGCCAACATCTAAGACACGCTCCCCCTGCATATAGGGCTGCAGAGTCAGGCTGTCGAGTATATGACGCGATAACATCTCGCTGGCATCTTTTACGCCTGAAAGATTGAAGGCGGTGTTCCACTTGAGAAGTAACGCTAAATACTCAAGAAGCTTATCTTTCTGTACTTGGCTAAGTGGAAGACCTAGTTCTTCTAAACCTGTATCTAACTGCGCTCTAATTGCGTCGCTCGTCATTGCATCACCGCCCCGTGCTTTCACGCGGACCTGGCACGCACAGCCTGATATTTTTTCAGGTAGATGAGTAGCAGCGATATCGCAGCAGGGGTCATTCCCGGTATCCGGGACGCGCGCGAGATGTTCTCAGGCCGCACACTCTGTAATTTCTGCTTCAGCTCGTTTGAGAGTCCCTGCATTTGCTGATAATCGAAATCGCTAGGCAGTGCTGTGTTCTCCTGTCGACGAAGCTTCTGGATATCCTCTTCTTGACGATCAATATAGCCCTTGTACTTAATCTGAATTTCGACCTGTTCTTTCACCTGATTCGTCATCTGCGCGGGCACTGTAAGGCCCGTGGAGTCGGCGACCGCGGTTTGTAGTGCATCGTAATTTAGCTCTGGCCGCGTCAAAAGGTCGGCTAGGCTATATTCGCGGGACATTGGCTTCTCTAGCAAGGCATTGATATTCAGCGCTTCTGGAGTATTGGGATGTATCCAGACTTTCTTCAAGCGCGCGAGCTCTGTGTATATGCCTTCGCTCTTGATGTTGAATTGCTGCCAACGGTGATCGTCAACAAGACCGAGCTCTCTGCCAATGGCGGTAAGACGCAAATCTGCATTGTCTTCTCTGAGCAATAATCGGTATTCCGCACGGCTGGTAAACATGCGATAGGGCTCGTTTGTGCCCAGAGTTATTAGGTCATCGACCAACACGCCGATATAGGCTTGATCGCGCCTCGGACACCAACTCGGCTTACCTTGGGCAGAGAGCGCAGCATTCAAACCCGCTAACAAGCCCTGGGCCGCAGCCTCCTCATAGCCAGTAGTGCCATTGATCTGTCCTGCGAAATACAGGCCCTTGATGAACTTGGTCTCCAAGGAATAATTTAGGTCACGTGGGTCGAAGAAGTCATATTCGATCGCATAACCAGGGCGAGTAATATGAGCATTCTCGAAGCCCTTAATTTGGCGTACTAACTCGATCTGTACGTCGAATGGGAGGCTCGTAGAGATTCCATTGGGATACAGTTCGTGGGTATTCAAGCCTTCTGGCTCTACAAAGATCTGATGAGAGGTCTTGTCTGCGAAGCGCATCACCTTGTCTTCAATGGATGGGCAATAGCGTGGACCCAAGCCTTCGATAACCCCAGTGTACATGGGCGAACGATCTAGGCCCTTGCGAATAATTTCGTGACAGCGCTCATTCGTCGAGGTGATATAGCAATTAACTTGTTCAGGATGGTCTGCAGCGCTGCCGAGATAAGACATCACCGGAATAGGCGTGTCACCTGCTTGGGCCTGCATAACGGAAAAATCGACCGAACGCGCGTCAATCCTAGGAGGCGTACCGGTTTTCAAGCGAGCCACATGGAAAGGCAGTTCGCGTAAACGCGCAGCTAAGGCGATGGAGGGTGGGTCCCCCGCTCTGCCACCGGCGCTATTCTCTAGGCCAATGTGGATCTTACCGCCAAGGAAAGTCCCGGTAGTTAACACGACATGAGGCGCGTAGAAACGCAAACCCATCTGCGTGATGACCCCTGTTACGCGCTCTCCATCGACTATCAGATCATCCACAGCTTGTTGAAAAATATCGAGATTTTCTTGATTCTCTAATATATTTCGTACAGCGGCCTTGTATAACACTCGGTCAGCTTGTGCTCTGGTGGCACGAACTGCGGGCCCCTTGCTGCTGTTGAGTACTCGAAATTGAATGCCCGCGAGATCGGTAGCTCGGGCCATTGCGCCGCCCAAGGCGTCGATTTCTTTAACCAGGTGAGTCTTGCCAATGCCGCCAATAGCGGGATTGCAGGACATCTGGCCCAGAGTTTCGATGTTGTGGGTAATCAGCAAAGTACGCACGCCCATACGGGCCGCTGCCAGAGCGGCTTCAGTGCCGGCGTGGCCGCCACCGACGACGATTACATCGTACTTTTTCGAGAATTCCATGGAGCACCTGATGTGGGCTATTGCAAAGGGTCGATAAGTATAAGGCTTAGATTCTAAATTTGAAGTATTTAATTTTATTAAGAAAAACGACTCACACGGGTTTTAAAAATAATTAGTTATTTAGTATTAGTAGTTAATAAATACTTAAAGATATAGATAATGATGTTAATGATGGTAAAGCCATTTTGTGTGGAGAAGTCTCTAAATATCCATTAAAACAATAAGTTACGACAATGATAAGCCGGTGGACCCTTTATGTTTAAGCTCTTTAGAAGCACTTCACAGCATGTGGACAACATAGCGACTTATACATAGGCCAAAAATAGCCTTAATTCGATCCACTTGTTGTTCATTTCGAAATGATGGTTTATTCACAGCTTGTTATGAGCTTATACAGAGCAAAAATTTATTTGCCCACACAGAAGCTAGAGAAGATTTTGCCTAATAAATCGTCGGTAGTGAATTCCCCGGTGATTTCTCCTAGGCAACGATGGGCATGTTTTAGGTCTTCCGCTACGAGTTCTCCTTCCCTACTCCCCAATAATTGATGTTGAGCATCTAGCAAATGGGACTTGGCTCGCAGCATGGCATCAAGGTGTCGACGACGCGCAATAAAGCCCCCTTCGCCACTGGGAGAGTAGCCCATGCAGTCTTTGAGGTGTTGGCGTAATAGGTCTAAGCCATCTTGTGATTTCGCGGAGAGTTTGATGTTAACGATGCTGTGCTTGTCGTCATGAAGGTGAACGATACTCGGCGTTTCTGAGAGAATATCGATCTTGTTGTAGATGATACTCAGTCGTTCTAGTTGGCGCTCCTCTAGGAGCGTCTCCAAGCCGATCTCTGTAAGGAAGTTAGCTAGGGTCTCTAGTGTGACCGGATCCTTAGCTGCATCGACTAGCAGCAAGATCCTATCGGCGCTAGCGATGGCCTTCATAGCCCTCTTAATGCCCTCGCGCTCTACTACGTCTTCACTATGGCGTAGCCCTGCTGTGTCCGTGATATGCACCGGCATACCGTCGATGTTAATTTGTTCAATTAGGGTGTCGCGTGTGGTGCCTGCTATATCAGTGACGATGGCAGCGTCTCTGCCCGCAAGTGCATTGAGTAGACTCGATTTACCCGCATTTGGTTTGCCAGCTATTACCACCGACATGCCTTCTCTAAGGATTGTGCCTTGTTTGGCTTGAGCGAGGATTGCATCGGTCTGTTCGATTATTCCCTGCAAAGTCTCGTTGGTCTTGCCCTCTGTTAGAAAGTCGATCTCCTCTTCTGAGAAATCGATAGAGGCTTCTATATAGACTCGAAGCTCTGTTATAGAGGTGCCTAGTGTATTTATTAGAGAGGAGAACTCGCCTTGTAGAGTGCGCATTGCACTCCTAGCGGCCTCTTCGCTGCTAGACTCGATAAGGTCCGCGATGGCCTCCGCTTGCGTAAGATCCATCTTGTCATTGATGAAGGCACGCTCCGAGAATTCACCTGGCCTTGCTAGGCGAGCTCCGCATTGAATTGTTTCTTTCAATAGACGATCGAGTACGAATGAACCGCCGTGGCCTTGTAGTTCTAGGACATCTTCGCCCGTAAATGAATTTGGGCCAGGGAAGAATATAACGATACCCTGATCGATCAGCTCGCCACTTGCATCGTAGATGCTGGCGTAGTGTGCATGACGCGGATCGGGATCGAAATGAAGAAGGGTGTTAGCTATCGATTTGGCTAGCGGGCCAGATACTCTTACAACACCGACACCTCCCCTTCCAGGAGGTGTGGCGATCGCGCAAATAGTGTCGCTGTCAGTAGCTAAGGACATAGCAGTTCCGCAGATAGCGGTATTGAAAAAATTAGGCGCTCTTTGCTTCGTATTCTTTCTCTAACTTCTTCGTAATATAGTATTGCTGAGCAATACCAAGCACGCTGTTGGCTAGCCAATATAGTACTAGTCCAGCAGGGAACCACAGGAAGAAAATAGTCATTACTACGGGCATAAAACGCATCACCTTTGCTTGCATTGGGTCTGCAGGTGCTGGGCTTAGCAATTGTTGTGCGAACATCGATGCGCCCATTAGCAATGGGAGAATGAAGAAAGGATCCATTACTGATAGATCATTTATCCAGAGGATAAAAGGTGCCTGACGTAATTCTACACTCTCCATCAAGACCCAGTACAAGGCGATAAACACCGGCATTTGTACCAACATGGGTAAACAGCCACCGAATGGATTTATCTTCTCTTTCTGATAAAGCTCCATCGTTGCTTTCTGGAGTTTCATGCGGTCGTCGCCATGACGCTCTTTCAACTGTGCCATCTTAGGCATCACGCGGCGCATGTTTGCCATAGAACGATAACTGGTGGCCGACAATTTGTAGAAGATTGCCTTTACAGTGAGGGTCAGTAATAAGATAGACCAACCATAGTTGCCAACTATCGAATCGATTTGACGCAGCAACCAATAAATAGGCGATGCGGCAAACCAGAGCCAACCGTAGTCGATCGTTAGATCCAGATTTGGTGATATATCGCGTAGAGAATATTGGTCCTTTGGTCCGGCGTAGAACTCAAACGTTTGAGTAGACGTACTGCCCGGTGCAACAGTGAATTCTGAACTCGTGAAACCACCGATATATTCGCTAGCGTTTTGCGGGCTAGTGCGCATAGAGAAAGTATTCAGTGCATCTGCAGGTGGCACCCAAGCCGACAAGAAATAGTGTTGGCTCATGGCGATCCATCCGCCTTGTAGTTGGTAAGGCTCTATGCCGTCGTCGACGTCATCAAAAGGCACTTTAAAATAGGGGTCGTCCGCAGAGGTTGCTGCAAAGCCAAGAAAGGACGAGCGGCCAATACCTGCGGCCGTACTTGGGTCGGCAAAGTTAGTGCGATTGATCTGGCCAAACAGGTTTGCACTCCACGCAGAAGTACTATTGTTCTGAACTTCGTAACTTACTTCTATCAGGTAGCTGCCGCGCTCGAAGCTAAAACGCTTGATCACAACAACGTCATTGTCTTCGCTATAGGTCATCGAAACGACTACAGAGTTGGCGTTCTGTTCTAGCGAATAACTGTTCGCGTTAGTCTGATATAAAGCTCGGCGTGTAGAGTCGATACCATTGCGTCCGACTAAGCCACTCTTAGCAACATATGAACCCAAAGCGTCACGCTGGAGAAGCACAAAGGGGTCGTCTTCGACATCGATGGTTTTCTTAAACTCCGGAAGTGAGACAGACACAATGTCGCCGCCATTGCGATCCAGTGTTACGTTCAATACGTCTGTAGTTACTTGCACATATGCATTGGTCTGATCGGGCACTGGGGCCGCCACTAGCGGTTGTACCACCGGAACGTCAAGAGAGGAGCCATCGGCGCTACTACTGATAGGCAAGCTTGGCACATCGCTGCTAGATTGAACGCTCGACTCGATCTGCGGAGCCTGGCTTGCCGGTGCGGCAGGTACTCGTGGATAGTCTTCTTGCCACGCGAGCAGTAGCAAATATGAAACGACGGCTAAGCCACCAAAAATTATATATTTAATTGAGTCCATGTTTAGCTACTACAGAGTTGATGACTTTGAGGGTTCGATAGGGGAATTGGCATCGGGAACAAGATCGATTCCACCTGGGTGCCAAGGATGACAGCGTAAGATACGCCGAGAGCCTAAGCCGATACCACGGACTAGGCCGTGTTTCTGTATCGCTTCTTGAGTGTAATGTGAACAACTTGGATAGAAACGGCATTGATTGCCGATCAACAGACTGAGGGTGTGCTGGTAGAGGGTGATCAGCTTGATTGCAAATTTATCCAGCATTCTCGTTATCCCGTGTTTCGGATGTCTTGCCAGCCTTGTGGATTAGATCAACCCAGTGTCTCTCGATTTTCTTCCTTACCTGTTCGCTTGTTAGTGCGCCTAAACCACTGCGCGCTAGAATAACGATGTCCAGCGTAGGGAGCAAACTCTGATTATGCCTGAAAGACTCGCGAAGTATTCGTTTTACACGATTACGTTGCACGGCTTTGGCGATATTCTTTTTGGCGATAACAAGGCCTAGACGGGGAAACGGAGTATCGCTGTCGTAAGCCAATAGGAGGAGTTGCTGACAAGAGACTTTGAAGCGGGCGTTCTTGAATACAGGTTGAAAATCCGCGGCACCCAGTAGACGCAGCTTCTTGCTAAAGCCAAAGTCAGACACAGGTTCTTCTTTTCATGAGTACCGCAGATGGAAGAGAGCCTACTTACGCTGACAACTTTGCTCGGCCGCATGCGCGACGACGCTTGATGACTAGACGGCCGCCACGAGTCGCCATACGCGCTCTGAAACCGTGGGTACGAGCTCGTTTGATTAAGCTTGGCTGAAAGGTTCTTTTCATGATGATGTCCGAAACGTTGCTGTAAAGTGTATTTGACGGATTTTAACCGAGCGCGAATTCTAGAGGTTTCAATCGCTTATTGCAATTGCTTAGAGGAGAAAAACCCGTAAAAGCACGGTTTTTAATATATTTCAAAAAATACAGCAACTTACGTTTTATACGTTGTTAATAACAACTTATCCACAGCTTATCTTGTACCGGTTACGGACTAATTTCAGGTGCTAAGGCACCGTGTTTTAAAGAGGGTGTTTATTTAACGCATTGAATAATAAAGATAAATATCTATAAGAAAATATGCTATTTACTCTTTTAGGGTGTGGATAACTCTTGGTAGGCACGTTAAAATCCTTTCCTATTAAAACTCCAAGCGCATTATGAAAGGTAATAAGAAGAGTGGATTCGGTGAATTGGCAAAGTTGTGTAAGTTGTTTGAAAAATGAATTGCCCTCCCAGCAGTTTAATACTTGGATAAGGCCCCTATACGCAGAAACTTCCCCAAATGAAGTGCGACTCTATGCTCCTAATCGATTTGTACTCGACTGGGTAAAAGAGAAGTTTCTAGAACGTATTCGCGAGCTGCTTTCAGAACACTCTAGTGGGAGCAATGTAGATCTCGTCTTCGAGATAGGCTCTGCGCGACAAGCGACCCCCGAGCAAGTACCAGGTGCGAATAATCTTCAGTCAGCCTCCAAGCTGGAAAATACACTCGATCGCAATGGCGTTCATGAAGCAGTTACAGAACAGGCTAAGCGCGGAGTGATTATCCCTGCGTCCTCTCGCAGCGCCCCTATTGTGCGTCGCAACTCACGAAACATGGAAGTTATCATCGATGGCAAGTTGCGCCACAAGGGTAGCCTGAATCCTGAGAACACTTTCGACAACTTCATCGAAGGAAAATCTAACCAACTAGCAAGAGCCGCTGCTATGCAGGTGGCCGAGAATCCTGGTGGAGCTTATAACCCACTATTTATATACGGGGGCGTTGGTCTAGGTAAGACGCACCTAATGCATGCAATCGGTAATTATCTGGTGGCGCGTAAGCCAGACGCTAAGGTGGTCTATCTGCATTCGGAGACTTTCGTTGCAACGATGGTGACCGCATTGCAACTCAATGCGATCAACGAGTTCAAGCGCTATTACCGCTCCGTAGATGCCTTGCTCATTGATGATATACAATTCTTCGCTGGCAAAGAGCGCTCGCAAGAGGAGTTCTTCCATACGTTCAATGCGCTGCTCGAGGGTGGGCAGCAGATTATCCTTACAAGTGATAGATATCATAAGGAAATCAATGGCTTAGAAGAAAGGCTTAAGTCGCGCTTCGGTTGGGGCCTGTCTGTTGGTGTGGAGCCACCGGAATTGGAGACACGGGCCGCCATTCTGATTAATAAGGCAGAACAGAGTAATATTGACCTACCTAGCGATGCGGCGATGTTTATCGCCCAGAGACTGCGTTCACACGTAAGAGAGTTGGAAGGCGCCCTCAAGAAAGTCATAGTGCATGCCAATTTCGTCGGCAGACCTATCGATCTGGAGCTAGTAAAAGAAGCGTTGAAAGACCTGTTCGCGCTACACGATAAAATGGTGACCATCGATAATATACAGAGACTGGTTGCCGAGTATTATAAGATTAAGATGTCCGACATGTTATCAAAGCGCCGTAATCGCTCGGTTGCGAGGCCTAGGCAGATGGCGATGAGTCTTTCCAAGGAGCTTACTAACCATAGCCTTCCGGAAATTGGCGATGCCTTCGGTGGCCGAGACCATACGACGGTGCTTCACGCATGTAAGCAAGTAAAGAACCTCAGAAGTATTTCTTTGGATTTTTCCGAAGATTACAATAATTTACTGAGAGCGTTAGCGACCTAAGGCGTCTGTCGCGACGCTCGATGACCGACACCACATAAAAACTAACTGAGTGACATAGCTATGTATTTTGTAATCTCACGGGAAGCCATTTTAAAACCTTTGCAATTGGTATCGGGTGTTGTGGAACGCCGACAAACCCTGCCAGTGCTTTCAAACGTCTTACTGTCTCTTGATGAGAGTGGCGAGCTCTCCATTACCGGTACAGACTTAGAAGTGGAATTGATCGGTAGAGTTAGAGTCGCCGGTACTACTAAACCAGGTGAGATTACGGTCCCTGCTCGCAAGCTTGTCGATATTTGTAAATCGCTCTCCGACGATGCAACGCTAGAGTTCACTGTCGATGACGGCAAAATGGTGATCAAGTCAGGCCGTAGCCGCTTTAGCCTTGCTACCCTCGCGGCGAGCGAATTCCCGAATACTGAGGAAGAGCCCGGCACTATAGAGCTCACTGTTCCCCAACAAGCGCTTAAATCTCTGCTAGATGGCACCTCCTTCGCGATGGCTCAACAAGATGTTCGATACTACCTGAATGGCATGCTGTTCGAGTTGGCTGCAGACTATTTGCGCGTAGTCGCGACCGATGGTCACCGTCTTGCGATGCAAACGCTGACTATGGAAAACGATGTAACGGCGCCAGTTCAGTTAATACTGCCGCGCAAAGGTGTAATCGAACTAGGTCGTCTGCTAACTGGAGAAGAAGCTGATATATCGATCGTTTTTGGCCGCAACCATGTGCGCGCCAAAACGGCGGATGTGACGTTTACGTCTAAGTTAGTTGATGGCAAGTTCCCAGACTACAATCGTGTGCTGCCAAAGGGTGGCGATAAGATTGTGATTGGTGATCGTCTCGAGCTTAAGCAAGCCTTCGCCCGCACTTCCATTCTCTCGAACGAGAAATACCGCGGTATCCGCGTCTTGTTGAGCAACGCTGAGATGCGCATTCTCGCTAACAATCCTGACCAGGAAGAGGCAGAAGAAGTCGTTTCGGTAGATTACGCCGGCGATTCGCTCGAAGTGGGCTTTAACGTTAGCTATCTAGTGGATGTATTGACGGTATTGTCTTCGGAGAAAGTGCAGATCACTCTGTTAGATTCCAACTCTAGCGCCCTTCTTGAGGCTGCAGGCGGGAACTCAGAAGCGCTTTACGTTGTTATGCCGATGCGGCTATAGGCGAGAGTTTGACCTCGCTAGACGCAAAAGCGCAATCCTCTTAATTATGGCCACGATTCGCAGGCTGGATATTTTACGAATTCGGAACCTTTCCGAAGTCCAAATTCGGCCTGTGAATACCGTTAACATCATCTCAGGTAATAACGGCAGCGGTAAGACTAGCCTGCTAGAAGCTATCTATATGCTCGGTCTAGGGCGCTCTTTTCGCAGCCAAAAGCTAGAACCTGTTATTTCGACAGACTCTGACGACTGCGTTATCTTTGCAGAACTACAAGACGGCATAAGCATAGGGCTCAATAAATCTCGCAAGAAGGGACATATATTGAAGCTGCTTGGGGAGCGCCAGAAGAGTTGGGTCGAGACTGCGCGGCAGTTGCCAATGCAGATTATTAACTCTGACAGCTTCTTACTGCTAGAGGGCAGTCCTAAGATTCGCAGACGCTTCTTGGATTGGGGAGTGTTCCACGTGGAACATGAATTCGCCCTAGCTTGGCGAAAAGCGACCAAATGCCTTACCCAGCGCAACTTATTGCTAAAACAGCGTAAGCTAGACCGGATGCAACTAAGCGCTTGGGATGAAGAGTTTGCAACCCAGGGCGAGTTAATAGATGGCTTTCGTCAGCAATACCTTAGTCAGTTTTTGCCGATTCTGAATATCGCCCTGCCCCGGCTTATAAATCTGCCCGGCTTAAGCATTCAGTATGAGCGCGGTTGGGATAGTGGGCTTAGCCTAAAAGAGTCATTAGCCTCGAGTTTAGAGCGGGATATTAAATACGGAGCAACACAAGTTGGACCACATCGGGCCGACCTCTCTATCAAGATTGGGCGGCATGGTGCTAGCGAGGTATTGTCGCGAGGCCAGCAAAAGTTACTTGTTAGCGCGATGAAAATTGCGCAAAGCCAACTCCTCTTTTCGCTTACGGATGAGAAAGGGCTTTATCTAATTGACGATCTTCCTTCGGAGCTCGATGCTGCCAATCGCGTATTGATTTGCCGCCTGCTCGAGGAACTGGATTGTCAGATATTCATCACCTGTGTTGACTCAGGAGAACTCGAAAAATGTTGGTCCGGGGACGTTAGTTCGGGGAAGTTCCACGTGGAACATGGTAAAATAGTGGGACTCGGCAACAGCTAGTTTTCTAGCATTTCTCGCGCGCACAGCAAGCGTGACGGGACAAACCAAGTATTTGCAGACAAAACGCTCTAATAGGAGAAAACGCATGGCTCAGGACTCTACATATAACTCATCGAGCATTAAGGTTTTGAAAGGTCTCGATGCGGTGAGAAAAAGACCTGGGATGTATATCGGCGACACCGATGACGGCACAGGCCTGCATCACATGGTGTTCGAACTAGTCGATAACTCTATAGATGAGGCTTTGGCCGGTCATTGCGACGATATACGCGTCACGATTCACCCAGGTGAAACAGTCTCCGTATCGGATAATGGCCGCGGTATTCCTACCGAAATGCATGCCGAGGGTGTCTCTGCTGCGGAAGTAATCATGACCGTTCTACACGCAGGCGGTAAATTTGATGACAATAGCTACAAGGTATCTGGCGGTTTGCACGGCGTTGGGGTTTCAGTAGTTAACGCTCTTTCCGAAGAGTTGAAGCTGACTATCCGCAGAGACGGCAAAGTCCATGAGCAAATTTATGTCCATGGCGTACCTCAGGCACCACTAGCGGTAGTCGGCGAGACTGATGTTTCTGGTACTGAGTGCCACTTCAAACCCTCTGCAGCCACATTCTCAAACATCGAGTTTCATTACGATATTCTCGCTAAGAAGCTCCGTGAGTTGGCGTTCCTCAATGCCGGCGTCGCTATTAATCTGAAGGATGAGCGCTCGGGCAAGACCGATTTGTTTAAGTATGAAGGTGGACTGCACGCCTTTGTAAATTACCTGAATACCAATAAGGCGCCTGTAAACAAGATATTCCACTTCGCCGCAGAGCGCGAAGAAGACGGAATTTCCGTGGAAGTGGCGCTGCAATGGAATGACACCTATCAAGAAAATATCTTCCCCTATACGAATAATATTCCACAGAAGGACGGCGGCACTCACTTGGCCGGCTTCCGCGCGGCATTAACACGTGTGCTCAACTCCTATATAGATAAGGAGTTAGCGTCTAAGAAAGGCAAAGAGGTCGCGACTACCGGTGACGATGCCCGAGAAGGTCTAACCGCCATTATCTCCGTGAAGGTCCCAGATCCTAAGTTCTCCTCGCAGACTAAAGACAAGCTAGTGTCTTCTGAGGTAAAAACTGTTGTAGAGCAGGAGATGTCGAGCCACTTCAGTGATTACTTGATGGAGAATCCACTCGAGGCCAAGGCCATCGTGAACAAGATGCTCGATGCCGCGCGCGCTCGCGAAGCTGCCCGTAAGGCCAGAGAGATGACACGCAGGAAAGGCGCACTAGATATCGCGGGCCTGCCAGGTAAACTGGCGGACTGTCAGGAGAAAGACCCCGCACTATCAGAGATTTACATAGTGGAGGGTGACTCTGCGGGTGGTTCTGCTAAACAGGGCAGAAACCGCAAGAACCAGGCAATCCTGCCGCTCAAAGGAAAGATTCTTAACGTCGAGAAGGCTCGTTTCGATAAGATGCTGAGCTCAGCCGAGATTGGTACTCTGATCAAGGCCTTGGGCTGTGGTATCGGCAATGAAGAGTTTACGCCGGCGAATCTGCGCTATCACAGCATCATTATCATGACCGATGCGGACGTCGATGGATCCCATATTCGTACCCTTCTGCTGACCTTCTTCTTTAGGCAAATGCGCGAATTGGTGGAACGTGGCCATATCTTCATTGCTCAGCCACCTTTGTACAAGATAAGGAAAGGCAAAAACGAGCAGTACCTGAAAGATGACGACGAGTTAGCGAAATATGAGACCCAAACTGCGCTAGATGGCGCAAGTTTGTTTGTGAACCCCGAGGCCCCTGCGATCTCTGGCGATGCACTGGATATGATGGTTAAGCAGTACAACAGTACCTATTCCATCGTGAAGCGATTGAACAGACTCTACCCTTCCGAGGTATTGGAGGCGATGATCTTCACAAGTGAATTAAGCCCTGCGAACCTTACCGAGGAGACAGTTAGTGCTTGGGGTAAAGAGCTATGGGAGAGCATGTCCCGCATACATCCCAAGACAGCTATAGGCTATGAAATTACCGCAGTTAAAGATAAGGAAAGAAACGCTTACTTACCCCACGTAGTGCAGTCTTTCCATGGTCTAACTAAAGACTACCAATTCAATATGGATTTCTTTAACTCGGGCGAGTACAAGGCCATCGTCAAACTAGGCGCGACCTTGGAAGGCTTGATTGAGGAAGGTGCGTTTGTACAACGCGGCGAGCGTAAGCAGGAAGTTAAATCCTTCGCAGAGGCCTTAGCGTGGCTAACCGCTGATGCGATGAAGGGTCATTATCTGCAGCGCTATAAGGGTCTAGGAGAGATGAACCCGAGCCAGTTGTGGGAAACCACGATGGATCCGGAGAACCGCCGTATGCTTCAGGTCACGATCGAAGACGCGATTGGGGCTGATCAATTATTCACCACATTGATGGGTGATCAAGTTGATCCGCGCCGTGAGTTCATCGAAAACAATGCTCTTGCAGCACAAAATCTCGATATATAACAAAGGCTTAGGGTTTATTGGGGGGAGCCGCTAATGACATCCATATTAGCGGCGAGCCACTGCGAATAAGCCTCAGTCACCTCTGTTGCACTCTTTCCTTCGCTTGATATGGGCGCACCGATGCGCACGCGAATGACGCCTGGCTTCTTCATAATCGTGTGGGCCGGCCAACAATCCCCAGCGTTATGAATCACGGGTAATGCCATCGCATTGGCCGAGACCGCCAGTTTAGCGCCGCCGCGGGACAAATTCTTCACTGTGCCTGCCGGGCTGCGGCTGCCCTCCGGAAAGATTACTACTGAGAGGCCATCTAGTAGGCGCTGTTTTCCTTGTACTAGCAGGGAGCGCCCCGCCTCTCTTGGTTTGCTGCGATCTATCGCGATAGGTTTCTGCAGGCGCATCGCCCATCCCCAGAATGGGATCTTTAGCAGCTCTTTCTTGAGGATTGGGCAAACTGGCGAGATAGCATAATAAAGATAGATTGTTTCCCACGAGCTCTGGTGAGTACTCAATACCACTACGGGTTGGTTGGGAATATTCTCTTCCCCCTGAATGTCATAGCGCACGCTACAAGTGACTCGTAGCCAAAAAAGTACGAAGCGACACCAGAGAGAATAAATAACGAAGCGGCGTTTCAAAGGGATAAACCAGAACACTGTCATACAGGTGACAGAGATGATGATGGTCGCGATGAAATACCCGGTGTAGAAAAGCAAAGAGCGAAGAAGATTTAGTGCGTTACTCAAAATGGGAGCTCATCATTGGGGTGGAGTTGCCTGCAGAAGGGAATCCACATACTCCTTGAGGTTATTGAAGACGGAGACGCCGTCGAGTTCGTTCTCGCTTGATTCGGCTAGGGTCATCTCGCCTTTGCCAGTTCGCACTAATACAGGGGTGCATCCTGCGAGTTTGGCGCACATTAAGTCTTTTGAGCTATCGCCAACGAAAGGCAAATGCTCGGCATTGGTGCCGAACTCGCATTCGATCTGTTCGATTAGGCCGATTTTTGGCTTACGGCATTCGCAATCGTCGTCGGGGCCGTGGGGGCAGAAGAATACGCCACTGATCTGACCGCCCTCCTCCTCGACTAGGCTGCACATCTTCTGATGCATAGCCGCGAGCTCAAATTCGTCGAAGAAACCGCGGGATATACCGGATTGATTGGTCGCAACGGCAACTGTGTAGCCTGCCTTGCTGAGTTTGGCAATCGCCTCGATGCTGCCGGGGATCGCCTCCCACTCATCAACGGATTTGACGTAGTCATCAGAGTCTTGATTGATGACCCCGTCTCTATCCAGAATGATTAATTTCACTTCTTGGCTCCGCTGTCTTAGTGCTAGCTTTGATGGAGGTAAGAGATATCCGCGACCTGCAAGAACAGGGTGCGCAGTGCGGCAAGTAGCTTGATGCGATTAGCCCGCAGAGCGAGATCCTCGTCCATCACCAATACTTTCTCAAAGAAATTATCGATCGCCTGCTTACTGCCAGCCAGCGCTTCTAGACCTGCAGTGTACTCACGCTTCTGGAACAGGGGCTCCGCGACAAGGCGGCACTGCTCTAGTGTGTCCGCCAGTTGTTGTTCGGCGGCATCCTTAAACAGACTCGGGTCTACGGCGTCACCTGCATTAGCGGTGTCGCCTTGCTTTTGCAGGATATTAGAAACGCGCTTATTCGCGGAGGCCAGAGACTGCGCCTCTGCCAACTGACTAAAACGGTGCACTGCGCGAATGCGTAGATTGAAATCCCAAGGCTTAGTCGGCTTGAGCTGGAATACAGACTGGAAGACCTCGGCGCTAATGCCCTCGGCCTGGTACCAGGCGCGGAAGCGGTCCAAGAGGAAATCGAAGACCTGCGTGTCTAGGCCTTCAGGTAATTTAAGGGCGCTGTACTGCTCGCAAGCATTACGGATGCAAAGCAAGATATCGAGGTCTAGCTCTTTCTCTACGATGATACGCAGGATGCCAAGTGCCGCACGGCGTAGCGCGAACGGGTCCTTAGAGCCCGTGGGTGGTTGCCCAATAGCGAAAAGGCCAACGATAGTGTCGAGCTTGTCGGCAATGGCTAATACACAGCCGGTAGTAGTGCTTGGCAACTGATCACCGGAGAAGCGCGGCATATATTGCTCGTTTAGAGCCAGCGCAACTTCTTCGGGTTCTTCGTCGTGCATTGCATAGTGATATCCGGCGATACCCTGTAACTCGGCGAACTCCGAGACGAGGTCGGTGACCAAGTCGCACTTCGAGAGTAATGCGGCTCGCTCACACCATGGCCCCGAGGCCGACAGCTGCGCAGCGATGAAGAGGCTCAACTGTGAGACACGCGCGGATTTCTCGAACACGGTGCCCAACTCCTGTTGGAAAACGATGGTCTTGAGTTGTTCTTGTCGAGAGGCCAGTGTCTGTTTGCGATCGGTATCGAAGAAGAACTTAGCGTCCGAAAGCCTAGGGCGGATTACCCTTTCGTTGCCGGCGATAACCTGAGCGGGGTCTTGGCTGATGATATTGCTAACGGTAATAAAGTTAGGCAGCAATTGCTCTTTCTCATCGAGCAGATAGAAGCACTTCTGGTGTGACTTCAAAGAGGACACTAGGGCCTCACGTGGCACTGAAAGGAAGTGTTCATCGAAACGCCCCGTCAGTGCGACGGGCCATTCAACTAAAGCGGTGACCTCGTCGAGAAGGTCTTCCTCGATGATCACAGTAGCGCCAAGCTGCTCGCCCTGCTCTGCTACCAAGCGTCGAATAATCTCTTTGCGTGCATCGTAATCCACTACGACGAAGGCCTTCTCTAGCAGTGCCTCGTACTGAGCGGGCGAGCTAATCTCTATCGTCTGGTCATGCATGAAGCGGTGACCACGGGAATGCTTGCCCGAGTCGATGCCGAGAATGGTCGCTGGCAGTACTTCATCGCCGAACAACATTACGATCCAATGCACGGGCCGAACGAACTCTTCCCTACTGCTACCCCAACGCATCTTCTTAGGGATGGGCAGAGATGCTAGTGCTTTTACCACGATGTCGGCTAGTAGCGCTTTGGTTTCACTGCCCTTGCTGGTGGAGCGAAAGGTCAATTTTAGGACGCCATCTTTCTCGACTTGTTCGAGGGCCTCGAGGTCAACACCACAAGAGCGCGCGAAACCGGCCGCTGCCGGAGTCGGCTTGCCCTCTTTATCATAGGCGGCAGCCACTGCAGGGCCAGTTCTCTCTACGGCTTTGTCCGCCTGCTTCTCGTCTAGCCCTGAAATTCTCACAGCGAGGCGACGTGGGGTGGCGAAACTATCGATCGAGGTGAAGCCAAGCGCTGCAGCCTCTACAGCGCCACGAATCCCGGCTGTAAACGCCTGAGATAGTTGACGTAGGGCCTTCGGTGGCAGTTCGCCTGTGCCTATTTCTACAAAAAAGTCTCTAGTTGCCATGGTTTCCTGCAATATCTATTCAAATGGAGCAGCACGATGCTAAGTTGCCATCGCGTACTCTGCGGCTATGTGTCCAGGTATTGATCTCGTAAGGCTTGCGGTGCCAAGGGAAAACCCAGGGCCTTGCGGCTCTCGAAATAAGTCTCGGCGACCTGTCGGGAAAGGGCCCGTACTCGCAAGATAAAGCGCTGTCGCTCAGTCACGGAGATGGCATGGCGCGCATCGAGAAGATTGAAATAATGGGAGGCCTTGAGTACCTGCTCGTAGGCTGGCAGTGCTAAGCCCTTCTCGATCAACAACTCACACTGGGCCTCGCAGTCGTCGAAGTAGCGAAACAGGTTTGGCACGTTCGCGTGTTCGAAATTATAGGCCGACATCTCGATCTCGTTCTGACGGAACACATCACCATAGGTGACCACTCCGTTGGGGCCATTGGTCCACACGATGTCATAGATACTATCGACACCCTGCAAATACATCGCGATACGTTCGATTCCGTAGGTAATCTCACCGCTAACGGGGAAGCACTCGAGGCCGCCCACTTGCTGGAAATAGGTGAACTGAGTCACTTCCATGCCATTCAGCCAGACTTCCCAGCCTAGACCCCATGCGCCGAGAGTCGGAGACTCCCAGTTGTCTTCAACGAAGCGAATATCGTGTATCTTCGTATCGATACCGAGGCTAACCAAGGACTCTAAATAGAGCTCCTGAATATCGGGCGGCGAAGGCTTAAGAATGACTTGGAATTGGTAATAATGCTGGAGCCTATTGGGGTTCTCGCCATAACGACCATCTGTTGGTCGACGGCTGGGCTGCACATAGGCAGTATTCCAGCTCTCGGGGCCAATGGCCTTGAGGAAGGTGGCGGGATGGAAGGTGCCTGCGCCGACTTCCATATCCAGTGGCTGCATAAGCACGCAGCCTTTATTCGCCCAAAATTGTTGAAGCGCCAGAATTAAACCTTGAAAGGTCCCAAGGTCGGGCTGGGGTGCTGTGGCGGACAAGAAACTCTCCGGGGGGTCAATAATTAGAAGAGGCCGATTATCCTCGATTCTATAGTCAATATCCATACTAGTGGCCGATACCTCCCGTATCGGTCTTTCGCTTTTGCTGGGAGCGCTAACGTACTATAGAATTCGGCCACGCAGAGCCGAGCTAGAAGCACTAGATCTCTAGTTGAGAGGTCGGCGTAAAGAGGATGCCGCTATTTCGAACGTAAAAGTCTATTCACTCATTACAGTGCTACGTTTGTGTAGCCTACTGCCCCTGCGTGTCGCCCATGGCTTGGGTTCGGCAATCGGTAAGTTCGCGTGGATGCGCAAGACCGAGTCGGCTCGCGTTACTCGCAAAAATTTAGAGCTCTGTTTTCCCAATCTGACGACGCGAGAACTAGACGATTTAGCGAAGGAAAGCCTAATAGAGACCGCGAAGACAGCGTGTGAGCTAGGCAGAATCTGGATTCGTCCCGCGCCACAGGCGCTCGAACACATCGTAAGGGTTAGCGGTCAGGAAATACTCGACGAGGCGATCAACGCAAACAAAGGCGTGATCATGTTGGCGCCCCATCTCGGTAACTGGGAGCTATGTGGCTTGTTTCTCGACAGCCAGTGCCAATCAACCTATCTCTATAAGCCACCGAAACTGGTGGCCTTCGAAGAAAGCATGCTGAAATATCGAGGTCGGCTGGGAGCGAAGCTCGCCCCTACCACGGCCAAAGGCGTGGCGATGTTAGTCAAGGCGTTAGGCCGTGGCGAGATCGTGGGTATCTTGCCAGACCAGGAGCCGAATTTTGATAGCGGAGTGTTCGCGCCGTTCTTTGGCGTGGACGCCCTCACCATGACATTGGTCGCTAAATTAGCTAAGCGTACAGAGGCAACGGTGCTCAGTATCTTTGCAAAACGTTTAGCGCAAGGCGAGGGTTTTGAGGTAGTGATCGCCAGCGCTAGGCATGATGTCGACAGTGTCGATTTAGACTTAGCGGCGCGCGCCCTGAATGCAACGGTAGAAGACTGTGTTCGACAGGCTCCCAGTCAATATCAATGGGAATACCGCCGCTTCAAGCGTCAAGCAGACGGCACTAAGAACGCCCTGTATCGCTAGCGGCGCCAGAACATAGGTAGGAATAGCACAAGCAGTGTGAAAATTTCCAAGCGCCCAAGTAGCATTGCGAAACACAGAATCCACTTCCCGGTATCGGTCACCATGCTGTAATTCTTCGCCACTCCCTCGAGACCTGGGCCTAAGTTATTGATGGCCGCCCCTACCGAGCTAAACGCAGTAACGACATCCATGCCGGTGGCGAGCATTGCGAGCAGTAGTGCTAGAAACACCATCACATACATCGCGAAGAAGCCCCAAACCGAGTCGATGACTTTGTCTGGTACTAGCGTGCTGCCGAGCTTAATAGGGATGACCGCGCTGGGGTGAATGAGGCGTTGAATCTCGCGTAAGCCCTGCTTAAGAATGAGGAGGATGCGGATTACTTTCATCCCGCCGCCGGTCGAGCCGGCACAGGCTCCGATGATGGAAGCATAGATCAACATATAGGGCAGCACCGAAGGCCATACGCTGAAATCATCGGTGGTAAAGCCGGTAGTTGTTGCAATAGAAACACTCTGGAAAGCGCCGTGTATCACAGAATCAAATAGCGAATAAGTCTGCGTGAAATACAATACACTCACGGTTACTAGCACGAGTACTATCATCATTGCCGAGTAGAACTGCAGTTCGGGGTCGCGCAAGTATTGAGTCACACTCTTGGACCGCCAAGCGGTAAAGTGCAAAGCGAAATTTATGCCGGCTAGAAACATGAATACCGTTGCAATCATGTTAATAAGTGGGCTGTCGAAAAATCCAAGGCTGGCATCGTGAGTAGAGAACCCACCGACAGCAATGGTCGTAAAACTGTGACAGATTGCGTCGAATAAGGTCATCCCCGCCGCCCAGAAACACAGCGTACAGGCCAGCGTTAACGCCAAATAAATATACCAGAGCGCCTTCGCCGTTTCGGCGAGTCGTGGCACTAAGTTGTCGTTCTTGACCGGACCAGGACTTTCAGCGCGGTATAACTGCATGCCACCGATACCCAGCATTGGTAGCACTGCCACTGCTAAGGCGATGATCCCCATGCCCCCTAACCACTGCAATTGCTGGCGGTAAAACAGAATCGATTTGGGCAGCGAGTCGAGACCCACGATCACTGTCGCGCCTGTTGTACTTAGCCCGGAGATCGACTCGAAAACGGCGTCGGTGATCGACAGCGGCAGATCCGCCGAGAAGAAAAATGGCAGCGCGCCGAAGGTGCCGAGTACGGTCCAGAAGAGAGTAACTACTAGGAAACCGTCACGTGTGCGCAGCTCTTTCTTTGCACCAATGGTGAGAAACCAGAGGATCAAGCCGGTGACGAAAGTAACTAGAAGGGCCATTGAAAAGGAGCGAATCTCGCCATCGCTGTAGATAAGCGAAACGAGAATGGACGGAAGATTCGCGAGGATGCTAAAGAGCATCAAGAGCAAACCTAGTATTCGACAAACGATGGAAAAATGCATAGGTCTCTCAGAAGAAAGTAAGGCCAACCTGGAATAGGCGTTCTACTTCAGGGATGCGCTTCTTGTCCACGAGGAACATGATGACGTGATCGCCAGATTGCACCACGATATTATCGTGTGCAATTAATACTTCTTCGTCGCGAACGATCGCGCCTATAGTAGTGCCTTGAGGTAACTCGATATCTTCGATCGCTTTGCCCACCACCTTGGAGGAATGCTTGTCGCCATGGGCGATAGCCTCGAGTGCCTCCGCTGCACCGCGGCGCAGCGAGTGAACATTCACGATGTCGCCGCGCCTTACATGGGTCAACAAGCTGCCGATGGTGGCCTGCTGTGGCGAGATCGCAATGTCGATTTCGCCGCCCTGCACTAGGTCAACATAGGCGGGGTTATTAATGAGAGTCATGACCTTTCTCGCACCCAGTCGTTTGGCGAGCATCGATGACATGATATTCGCTTCATCGTCGTTGGTTAGCGCGAGGAAAACGTCGGTATCTTCTATGCTTTCCTCGAGCAGTAGTTCTTTGTCCGAGGCCTCGCCGTTGAGAATAATGGCGCGGTTAAGCCGTTCGGAAAGATACTCGCAGCGCTCGGTATTGCGTTCGATGATTTTGGTTTGATATCGATTCTCAACCGCCTCTGCTAAGCGCGAACCGATGTTGCCGCCACCGGCGATGATGATGCGCTTGTAGGGTTTGTCGAGCCTGCGTAGCTCTCCCATTACTGCGCGAATATTTTTCTGCGCAGCGATAAAGAACACTTCATCATCTGCTTCGATTACCGTAGAGCCTTCCGGCATGATCGCGGTGTCGCGTCGGAAAATCGCAGCCACTCGAGTGTCGACAGAGGGCATGTGTTCGCGCAGGAAGCGAATCTCCTGTCCAACCAAAGGGCCACCATAGTAGGCTTTTACTGCAACCAGTTGTGCCTTGCCTTCGGCAAAGTCCAGCACCTGCAGGGAGCCAGGCAGATCGATAAGGCGTTCGATGTAGTGTGATACTAACTGCTCGGGGCTGATCACAACGTCCGCTGCGATTGCGCCGGGGCTGAATAAGCCCTCTGAGCTCATGTAGGAGGCGGAGCGGAGGCGACAAATTTTCTTCGGAGTCTTAAACAAGACATGGGCAATCTGACAGGCAACAAGGTTGATCTCGTCGTTCTCGGTCACCGCAAGTAACATATCGGCGTCTTCGGCGCCGGCCGCCCTTAGCACGTCTGGATAAGAGGGCATGCCTACGGCGGTGCCGACATCGATGCGGTCTTTAACCTCGCGCAGTAGGTCGGCGTCGGGGTCCACCAGTGTGATGTCGTTCGCCTCACTGGCGAGATTCTCTGCAAGCGAGATAGAAACGTGATTTGCGCCAAGAATAATTATTTTCATTTACCGCTGACTCTCCACCGCTGTTAGCACCGCGTCTTTAGCATTCAGTTTTCTTAAGCGAGCAAAGTAAAATCCGTCGTTGCCGCCGGCCCCAGGAAGCAGCTGTTTTCCAATACTGCATTCTACCCCCCATTGCGCGTCAATTGTCTCGAGTTTCGCATCGGCTTGCGTGGCAAGAAATTGAGCAAGGATGGCGCTGTTCTCTTCGGGCAGAACTGAGCAAGTGGAATAGAGCAGGAGCCCGCCGGGTTCAAGACAGGCCCAGAGAGACTCTAATAGTTGCGCCTGAAGCTCGCACAGTTTGGGAATGTCACTGGCGCGGCGCAGCAGCTTGATGTCGGGATGTCGGCGGATGATGCCGGTTGCGGAACAGGGCGCATCGAGGAGGATGCGGTCGAAAGCCTTGCCGTCCCACCACTGTTGCGTGTCGCCGGCATCGCCAACACTCACGGTTGTAGATAACTGCAGGCGCTCTAGGTTCTGTTGTAGTCGCTCCAAGCGACGCGAATCATTGTCTAGTGCGACTAGTTCCTCGAACTCAAAGCCACTCTCTAGAATATGGCAAGTCTTTCCCCCCGGGGCCGCGCAGGCATCGAGTATGCGCAAGCCATCCCGCAAATCCAGCAAGCCGGGTATCAGTTGTGATGCCTCGTCTTGCACGCTGCACAGGCCATGCTCAAAACCTGGGATGTTCTCGACGGGACAGGGACTGGCGAGATACACGCTTGTGGTAGCCAGAGTGCCCGGCGCTGCCTCTATGCCAGCGTGCTGCAAGTTAGCAAGAAAGTCGTTCATGTCGATGCGTTGCGTATTCACCCGCAGTGTCATTGGCGGGCGAATATTATTGTCCTGCAGTATCTGTGACCAATGCGCGGGCCAGGCGCTGCGCAAGTTCTCAATAAGCCAGCCTGGGTGCGCAAACTCACCTTGTGGAGTCGCTAGGCTCTTGTTCACCAAGGCCTCGCTGTCACGCAGGAAGCCTCGCAAGATAGCGTTGACTAAGCCCTTCGCCCAGTCCTTCTTGAGGGCTTTGGTTGCGGCGACCGTCTCGTTCACCACGGCATAATCGGGAACGCGAAGATGGTGCAATTGGTAGAGGCCGATCAGCAATAGGCAGCGCACGTCGTTGTCTTTGGTTTTGAGGGGCTTGCTGAGCAATTGGACAAGTATTGCGTCTAGTTGGAAATACCAGCGGCAGGTGCCAAAGACTATTTCTTGCAAGAGCGGAAAGCTGGAGTCATCGGCGGGGAAATCGCTACGCTTTAGGAGGCTGGCGAGAGAGCCTTCCTGCGCGAGGAGTTTGCTCAGTGTGACAGCCGCTTTTGCGCGTAGCTTGCCAGGGTTCATGGCTGGTCTTCGAGGTGCGAGCGAAAGTAATTACCCGGGGCTAGAATCTCGCGTCGGGAATTGAGCAGTACCGAGACTTCTTGCACAGTCTTGCCAGGAAACTGCATCGTGTGTATCTCTAATACCGAGTCCTTACATGCCACGCGCAGGCTATCTTGACCGTGAGCTAGGATCATTCCTACGGGACTATTATGCGTTTCGCCCGATGGGGTGGCTTTCACAATGCGAACTCTTTCCCCGCTCAGGAAACAATAGGCTGGGTTTCTGCCTATTCCGCCGCGAATAGTGCGATTTATGAGGATAGCGGACTGGTTCCAGTCGATTAGTGCCTCGTCTTTCTCTAACTTGGCGGCGTAGGTACTGAGGCTGTCGTCTTGAGTCTGCGCATTGGCCTGCAGCAGTGGCAGTTGCGCAAGGCTCTCGATAAGTGACTGCGTGCCGACCTGCGCTAAGCGTGACTCTAAGCTCTGACGGTCGTCTTCTTCGCGAATGTCGATAGTGGCCTTCGACAACATTGCCCCGGTATCCAAACCCTTGTCCATCTGCATGATAGTGACGCCGGTCTGTTCGTCCCCCGCAAGCAGGGCCCGCTCGATGGGCGCCGCACCGCGCCAGCGAGGCAAGAGCGAGGCATGTACATTGAGGCAGCCAAGGGGCGGAATATCGAGGACAGCTTGTGGAAGAATGAGTCCGTAGGCGACAACGATGATGAGATCAGCTTCTAGCGAAGCGAGTACTTGCTGATCCTCTATCGCCCGTAAACTCTGGGGCTGAAAGACCGGCAAGTCATTTTCTAGTGCGAGCTTCTTAACCGCGCTCGCCTGCAGTTGCTTGCCTCGGCCCGCAGCTCGATCAGGCTGGGTATAGACGCCTTTGATGCGATGCGGCGAGGCTAGCAAGGCGCGTAAATGTTCTGCCGCAAACTCGGGAGTACCAGCGAAAACGATGTCGTAAGCCTGCATGGGGTATCCAAGAGCAACAAGCCGTCTACCCTAGAGCATACGGATCGTTGTAGTGTTTGATTGCCGCTTAGGCGGATTCTTTCTGGGCTTTGACCAGTTTAGAGCGGATACGCTCGCGCTTGAGAGTGCTCAAGTAGTCTACAAAGAGCTTGCCGTTGAGATGGTCGTTCTCGTGTTGAATGCAAGTAGCGAGTAGCCCGTCAGTCTCGATCTCGAAGGGTTGGCCATGTCGGTCGAGTGCCTTCACACGCACCATGCGCGGTCGCGTCACCGTCTCATAGTAGCCAGGCACGGATAGGCAGCCTTCGTCATACTCTTCTGGAGTCTGGTCTATAATCTCAATCTGAGGGTTGATGAATACCAATGGCTCGTCTTTATTGTCCGAGATATCAATAACGATCAACTGCTTGTGCAAATTGATCTGCGTGGCGGCCAAACCGATGCCTGGCGCCTCATACATAGTCTCGAACATATCGTCGATGGTTTTGCTCAGCGCTTCATTGAACTCTGTTACCGGCGACGCTTTTTTGCGTAACCGCAGGTCAGGAAACTCTAAAATGTCTAATATCGCCATATCGTGTGTAGCCAAAGATCTGTGATTTGAAGAATTAATTTCTGGACTGTGAACTGCTTCTAGTGCTCAGTATACCTTATTGCTAAGATAACGAACCTCGCCAAGAGATTGAATTGTAATGATGATCGCGCCAAGACTAAAGAGCTTGCTCCAAATTTGCGCTATTGGCGTACTGCTAAGCTCGCCGCTGATCGGCGTTCACGCGCAGAATCTTACGGTGTTCTCCGACTCGCCTGAGGCCTATGTAGTAAAGGAAGGCGATACCCTCTGGGACATTGCCTCACTCTTCTTGGACGAGCCTTGGCGCTGGCCTGAAATCTGGCAGAAGAACCCCGCGGTTCAAGACCCCGACCTAATATACCCAGGTGATGTTCTCAATCTCGTCTATGTCGATGGCAGCCCACGTATTGTGATGGATCGCGGTAGTCGGCAGGTAGTGCGTTTAAGCCCCCAGGTTCGTGAATCCCCCCTTCTAAGCCCTATTCCAGTAATTGCGCGACAAGCCTTGCGCGGCTTTCTTGCCGAGAATCGCATTATTGAGAAGGCGGATTACGACAACGCACCCTATATTCTAGCGAGTGCCACAGACAATCTTATTATGGGTGCCGGGCACGAAGCCTATGTGCGCGGTGATTGGACAAGCAACGTTAAGAATTATGAGGTTTTTCGTTTAGGAGCAGCCTATGTCGATGAAGAGTCCGATGAGCTTCTAGGGCAGGAGGCAATTAATCTAGGCGAAATCACGATCGTCGCCGATGAGGGCGAGGGCCTAAAGAGAGCGTTGATTGTCAGCAGCAAAGAGGAGCTTAAGGCAGGAGATCGCCTGCTGCCGCGTGAGACTAGTCCTCTCGACCCCAGTTTTTTCCCCAGCACACCATCGGGCACTATGCAGGGACAGATAGTGGGCCTATTGGATAATAAGAGTAAGGCGGCGCAATTCGAGTCCATCGTGATCGACATCGGCGCGCGGGATGGTTTGCGAGTCGGCGATATACTCAGCATTGAGCGAGCTGTTCCGCCAGTGCGCGACCCTATTAGCAATAAGCCCGTCGCATTGCCTGCAACGGAAATCGGCTTAGTATTGACCTACCGAACATTTGAAAAACTTAGCTATGGCGTGATCTTATCGCTGACCCAACCCTCCGCTAAGGGAGATATCGTCAGCGCGCCCTAGCCTCGAAGCTTCTGCACCATTGATCAAGGACGATCTCTGTGATGACGGAACCAAGCCTCTATCAGTGGCTACTACTTTATTTTCAGGATGCTCTCTCCCCTCGCTTGCTCGAAGGCTTGTTGCTGCACTTTGGGTCTCCGGAGGCTGTGCTATCGGCGTCTCGAGCAGAGCTGCGTTCGCTCGGCATGGCCGCCACCCAGATCGACGAATTTTGCGAGTGTTTGGATAAAGAGTCTTTACGTAAGAGTGCAGAGCAGTCCTTGGCTTGGAGTCGAGGTTCGGAACAGCACATCATTGTGCGATCAGACCCCCGTTACCCTCCACTACTAAGAGAGATTCATGACCCGCCACTGTTGCTCTTCGTAGTAGGAAAGCCGGAGGCTTTGTTGCGGCCACAGGTCGCAATTGTTGGCAGTCGTCGATGTTCTGTAGATGGGCGGCGCAGTACACAGAGCTTCGCCCGCGCGCTTGTACAGCAAGGTTTCTCAATCTGCAGTGGTTTAGCGCGTGGTATAGATGGCGCCGCACATGAGGGGGCGCTCGACGCCTCGGGGGTCACGGTTGCTGTGATGGGCACTGGGGCCGATCAGGTCTACCCGATTACACACCGTAAACTTGCCTCGGCTATTGTGTCCAAGGGTGCTCTCGTGTCCGAACTGCCACTAGGAAGTGGAGCCATTGCCAGCCATTTTCCGAAACGGAACCGGATTATAAGCGGCATGAGCCTGGGCCTTTTAGTGGTAGAGGCTGCGCCTAGGAGTGGCACTTTAATCAGTGCACGCCTAGCGATGGAGCAAAACAGAGAGCTATTCGCGGTTCCGGGCTCCATCCGTAATCCGCTTTCCCATGGACCACACCGACTAATTCAGCAAGGAGCGCACCTAGTCGATGCGCCGGAACAAATCGTTGAGCATCTGCAAAGCCTGCTTGGTTCTCAGCTTGCTCTACTAGAAGAGAGAGCGGCATCAATAAAGCTAGGTGGTTCGGGTCAAGAGGCAGCTGCCGGTTTGCCTCCCGAGCAGGCGAAGCTGTTGGAGTCCATGGGTTTCGACCCCGTCAGCGTCGAGACTCTAGTGGAGCGCACAGACTTGCCTTTGAGCACTGTGCAAACCGCACTGCTGAGCTTAGAGCTTCAGGGAGTAGTGCGGCTAGACGCAGGACACTATGTTCTCGGCTAAGATTTTGAGTTAGTGTTTCAAGCTAGGTGTCGCGCTTGCAAGGCGAAACAGACTGCTGTAATTTCACCGCTCTATTTTTTCCCCCAAAATGAGGACCAGAAATGGATAACGCATTCGTCGCAATACTGATGGGTTCCGAGTCAGATTTACCTGTTATGCAAGGCGCTAACGACGTATTGACTAGTCTAGGTGTTCGCAGTGAGATGAAAATCACCTCCGCGCACCGCACGCCTGCTGCCACTCAACAGTATTTGGCAGACGCCGAATCGCGCGGCTGCGCCGTGTTCATAGCGGGTGCCGGCCTGGCCGCTCACCTCGCCGGTGCTGTTGCAGCCCATACTTTGAAGCCAGTAATAGGAGTCCCTATCGATTCCGGCCCCATGCAAGGTATGGACTCTCTTCTTTCTACCGTGCAAATGCCAGCAGGAATCCCAGTGGGTACTGTGGCGATCGGCAAGACAGGCGCAAAAAACGCAGGCTATCTCGCCGCTCAAATTCTCGCACTTCAAGATCCTGAGCTCGCTAAAAGAGTGAAGGCAGAGCGCGAACAGAAAGCGGCTAATGTGCAGGCGCAAGATCGCGCGCTGCAAGAGTCTCGAAAGTCATGACTGGAGATGCTGGGCTAATTACTGCCCTCCAGATCGCCATGGTAAGGGACTACTTGCTGGGCCTTCAGCAGCGTATTTGTAGCGGCTTAGAGGCGATCGACCAGACCGGCAAGTTCCATACTGATGCTTGGGATAGAGATGGCGGCGGCACTGGCCGTAGCCGGGTGATCAGTGACGGTGCGGTTTTTGAGAAAGGCGGCGTGAACTTCTCACACGTCTTTGGAGAAAAACTGCCACCCTCAGCCTCTGCTACACGCCCAGAGCTGGCCGGCCGCTCGTTCCAGGCGATGGGTGTCTCATTAGTGATACACCCCAATAACCCGATGGTGCCCACCTCCCACGCCAATTTTCGTTTCTTTATAGCGGAGAAGCCTGGCGAGGAACCAGTATGGTGGTTTGGTGGTGGCTACGACCTGACGCCCTATTATGGTTTCGACGAGGATTGCGAACACTGGCATAACACGGCGAAGCGCGCTTGCGAGCAATTCGACGCGGCGTTGTATCCCCGCTTTAAGAAGCAGTGCGATGAGTATTTTTATCTAAAGCATCGGGATGAACCCCGAGGCGTCGGTGGCTTGTTTTTCGACGATTTCAACGAGATGCCTTTCGAGGACTGCTTCGCCATGGTGAAGGCCTTAGGCGACAGCTATTTAGAGGCGTACTGCCCGATCGTGGAGCGTCGCAAAGATCTCAGTTACACCGAACAGAATAAGCGCTTTCAATGTTACCGGCGTGGTCGCTATGTTGAGTTCAACCTAGTGTATGACCGCGGCACTTTGTTTGGTCTGCAGTCTGGGGTTGGCCGCATCGAGTCTATATTGATGTCCTTGCCCCCGGTAGTGCGCTGGGACTACGACTGGCACCCAGAACCCGGCACCGAAGAGGCTCGTCTATACACCGACTATCTACGCTTCAGAGACTGGGCATAGCATCTTCACAGGGGTTAGGATTTGGACCGTTACGCAGTCATTGGCAACCCGATTGAGCACAGCAAATCCCCGTGGATACACGCCCGTTTCGCAGAACAGGCACAGCAGAGTTTAGAGTACAGAGCACTCCTAGTAGAGCTCGATGACTTTGAACGTAGTGTCGCAGAGTTTTTCGACAACGGCGGCAAAGGTCTTAATATTACCGTGCCCTTTAAAGAACGGGCATGGGCTATGGCTGACCGTCATGGTGAGTCTGCGCGCGAAGCGGGTGCAGTAAATACTCTTTATCGCGACTCAGATGGAAAACTCGTTGGTGAAAATACCGATGGCACCGGACTGCTGCGAGACTTAAAGCTCAATCACGGCGCAGATCTTAGCGACAAACGCATACTTGTGCTGGGCGCCGGAGGCGCAGTAAAGGGGGTGCTGCCGAATCTTATCGCCGAATCCCCTAGCGCGATATTTATCGCGAATCGAACTGTAGAAAAGGCTCAAGCACTCGCTGCAGCCTCTGCAACAAAGGTCGAAATCCACGCAGTTAACTACGAGAATGTCCCCAGGGAGTCCTTCGATTTCATAATCAATGGCACCTCTGCTGGTTTGCAAGGCGACCTGCCTGCAGTTCATAGCGAGGCAGTGAGCACTCACACTTGGTGCTACGACATGATCTACGGCGTGGGGGATACTAAGTTTCAGATTTGGGCAAAATCGCTGCAGGCAGCCCATGCCCATGACGGGCTAGGGATGCTAGTAGAGCAAGCAGCAGAGTCTTTTAGAATTTGGCGCGGCCATAGCCCACAAACGGCGCCGGTTATTCGACAACTGCGTCAGCTGCTTGCGCAAGCCTAATAACTTCAACCGTAATCGGATTCCGCCGCGGCCAACGAGTGTTTGTGTTGCTCTTTAAGTTCGACGTACTTCCCAGCGGTATATTGAAAATAATTCAATTCATCTTCGCTCAGTTTGCGAATCTTCTTTACCGGCGAGCCAACATAGAGGTGACCGCTCTCGAGTATCTTGCCTGGCGGAACTAGGCTGCCACCGCCGACCACAACATCTGATTCGATCCTTACGCCGTCCATGACGATCGCGCCCATACCCACCAGCACCCTGTCTCCAATGGTGCAGCCATGCAACATCACCTTATGACCGACGGTAACGTCATTGCCTATTTGCGTGGGGAATCCACCTGGGTTCATCGCCCCATCGTGGGTCACATGTATTACGGTACCGTCTTGGATGCTGCAACGATCGCCGATCGAAATGCTGTTCACATCGCCGCGAATTACAGCGAATGGCCACACTGAACTATGTTGGCCGATGCTGACCTTGCCAATGACTAGCGCGGCGGGATCGATGAAGGCAGTCCGATCCACTTTGGGGATTTGTTTATCGAAAGCGCGAATACTCATGCTGTTTCTCTGAAGGGTTTTGGGCTTGTTTGGTAATGTAGCACTGCGTTGCAGTAGTATACAGATTACAACACCGACTATTAGAGGTAGCCATGAGCCACAATCCACTCCTTCAATTTGACCAACTGCCCGATTTCCCCGAGATTGGCGCCGAGCATATAGAGCCCGCCGTTACCGGCGTGTTAAGTCAAAACAGTGAAGTGCTTATTGCGCTATTGGCCAGCGCTAAGAATAAAGCCGAACCGGATTGGGACAGCCTTATGGCGCCATTGGAAGAGATGGAGGATAACTTAAACAAAGTCTGGTCAACGGCAAGCCATCTCAATGCCGTCAACAATACTGGCCCAATCCGCGAAGCCTATAATAAGTGTCAGCCTCTCATAACCCAGTACTACACCGAGCTAGGCCAGAATCGAGCGCTTTTCGAATGTGTTGAGGCATTGAATGCGCGTGCGCAGCAACTTAAGCTCAACAATACGCAGCGCAAGGTCCTGCGCGACTATTTACTGGATTTCAAACTCGCGGGTGTTGATCTCGATGACGACAAAAAAGAGACATTCGCAGCTGTAGAGGCCAAGTTAAGTAAGTTATCAACGAAGTTTAGTAATAATGTGCTCGACTCCACTATGGCTTGGAGTAAGTTGATCAGTGATGACGCTGACTTAGCGGGTGTGCCGGAGGCGAGCATGCAAACGGCGGCAGACTTGGCGCAGAGCAAAGACCAAGAGGGCTATCTTCTAACCTTAGATGCCCCCTGCTACATCGCCATCAGCACTCACGCGGACAATCGTCAATTGCGTGAAGAGATGTATACCGCCTTCACGACACGTGCCTCAGACCAAGGGAGCCACGATCTACAGTTTGATAACACTGGAATAATTTCCGAAATTTTGGCCTGCCGCGCGCAGCTTGCCGAATTGCTCGGTTATCACAACTATGCCGAGGTTTCGGTGGCCAGAAAAATGGCGAAATCGGTAGGCCGCGTTAATGACTTTCTCGCCGACCTTGCCACCCTAGCGGTACCGGCAGCCCAAGCCGAGTTCGAAGAGTTGAGCGAGTTTGCTCTGCAAGAACACGGTATTGCCGAGCTGAAAGCTTGGGACATCGCCTATTACAGCGAGAAACTGCGTAAACGCAATTTCGATATCTCCCAGGAAGAGCTGCGCCCCTATTTCCCATTAACTCAAGTGCAGGAAGGCTTGTTCGCCATCGCTAGCCGAATCTACGGCATAGAGATACGAGCGAACACGCAGATGAGTAAGTGGAACCCGCTTGTTCAGGCATTTGATGTGAGTCGTAACAACAAGGTGATCGCGCGTTTCTATTTCGATGTGTTTACGCGCGAAGGCAAGCGTTCAGGCGCGTGGATGGCCGAGTGTCGGTCGCGCAGGCAGCTCGCTGATGGAAGCATTCAGACACCGGTGGCCTATCTCGTGTGCAATTTCTCCAAAGGGAGTGAGAAATCTCCAGCTTTACTCTCCCACAATGAAGTGACTACGTTATTTCATGAGTTTGGTCATGGGCTGCACCATATGCTGACCGCCGAAACATACCTGCGCTGCTCTGGAATCAGTGGTGTTGCTTGGGATGCCGTCGAACTGCCAAGCCAACTCATGGAGAACTGGTGCTGGGATAAGCAGGCAATCGCTCTAATCTCTTCCCATTTCGAGACTAAGGAGCCTTTGCCAGAGGCGCTTCTGAACAAGCTATTGCAAGCCAAAAACTTCCAAGCTGGTATGAGAACCGTTCGGCAGCTAGAGTTTGCGATGTTCGATTTCAAGCTTCATCAATTGGCAGGACCGTTCAACTCAGACCTTGTTTCACAAGTGATGGAAGATGTGCGAACGCTAACTTCGGTATATGATGTGCCCAGTAGTAATCGCTTTGCGAATGGCTTCTCTCATATCTTCGCCGGGGGTTATGCGGCGGGTTATTACAGCTATAAATGGGCCGAAGTCCTCTCTGCCGACGTCTTCTCGGTTTTCGCGGAAACTGGTGTGTTTAACCAGGCAACGGGTGCAGCCTTCCTTAATAAGGTGCTCTCGCGAGGCGGTTCGGACGATGCGTCGGTCTTATTCGAAGCTTTTATGGGGCGCGAACCCCAGCTTGAGGCATTGTTAAAACAGGACGGACTGTTGCGTTAGATCAATTTGATGCCAAGAACTGACAACTTGTTACCACAGTTGGTCGAAATAGGCGTCGATTCGGGCATTGTAGGATGGTATTTCAAAAAGAGTTTTTGCTATAATCGCCGCGCTTCTATTGCGCCCACATGATTTTGAAGGGGTTTTCTATTTTCCTTGGTCATTTCCAAGGTAGAGCCTTTTAGTTGTATGTGGGTTCGATTGTTTATTCCTGTCTAGCAAATCCACACAAGTGGACTAGGGTCGCAAAGCTATTTGACCCACTTCAGGCTCTAATCAGATCGTCGCTGTAATTTAAGCCGTAGGCCTCAGGAGAGCGAGGCCCGAACCAATAACAAAGAATTAATATTAACTCAGCCTTTTTCTAATCAATGGAGACACGGCGAATGTTGCCTAAAGCAAAGCTGTGGTTAGCCCTGACCGTTGCGGCAGTTTCGATGTTCAGCACTAACCTTCAGGCCGCCTGGGATCTAAATATGCCCCAGGGCGTAACCCAAATCAGTCGCGAGACCTATGATCTGCATATGCAAATTCTCTGGTGGTGTGTTGCCATCGGGGTCATTGTATTTGGCGTCATGCTCTGGTCAATCATCAACCACCGCAAATCTAAAGGTGCAGTATCTGCAACCTTCCATGAGAGCACTAAGGTTGAGATCGTATGGACAATCATCCCCTTCATTATCTTGATTCTGATGGCGATTCCAGCAACTCGCGTTCTTACACAGGCTTATGATGCCTCCGAGTCAGACCTCGATATCCAAGTGATCGGATATCAGTGGCGTTGGGAATATCGTTATCTGCGTCAAGACTCACTGGAAGAAGAAGTAAGTTTCTTCAGTAGTCTTAGCACCTCTCGTGAGCAGATCAACAACCAATTGCCGAAGGAAGAGTCCTATCTTCTAGAAGTCGATAATCCCCTCGTGATTCCGATCAACAAGAAGGTGCGCTTCTTGGTGACTTCCAACGACGTGATTCACGCGTGGTGGGTGCCTGATTTCGCCGTTAAGAAAGACGCGATTCCCGGCTTCATCAATGAAATCTGGGCGATCGTAGAAGAGCCTGGCGTCTACCGTGGGCAGTGTGCGGAATTGTGCGGTATAGAGCATGGTTTCATGCCGATCGTAGTCCACGCCGTGCCACAAGACGAGTACGATGCTTGGTATGCCGGCCGTCAGGAACAAGCGGCTGCGGCGCAAGCAATGTCTAATAGCGAGATTACTCGCGACGCTGCAATGGCCGAAGGCGAGGCTATCTACAATCGCACATGTGTTGCCTGTCACCAAGCCGGTGGCACTGGCCTTGCTCCTGCATTCCCAGCACTTGCTGGAAGCAGCGTAGTGAACGGCGACCTGACCGACAATATAGAGCTGCTACTCAATGGTGTTCCTGGAACGGCGATGGCGGCTTATGCCCGTCAGTTGAACCCGGTTGAGCTAGCATCGACCCTGACTTACATCAGAAACTCGTTCGGCAATAGTACTGGTGATCTTGTCCAGCCAGCCGACGTAAATGCAATTTTAGAAGCACAGTAGAGGACAGTAGACACAATGAGCGCAGCACACGACGATCATCATCACGGTCCAGCAAAGGGTATATCGCGATGGTTGTTTACTACCAACCATAAAGATATCGGTTCCCTTTACCTGTGGTTCAGCTTTGCCATGTTCTTGCTTGGCGGTACATTCGCCATGGTTATCCGCGCTGAGTTGTTTCAGCCGGGCTTGCAACTGGTAGAACCTAACTTCTTCAACCAAATGACCACCATGCACGGTTTAATCATGGTGTTCGGTGCCGTCATGCCGGCATTCGTGGGTCTTGCAAACTGGATGATCCCCATGATGATTGGGGCGCCAGATATGGCCCTGCCGCGTATGAATAACTGGAGCTTCTGGATCCTACCATTCGCATTCGCGATGCTCTCCTCCACTCTATTGATGGAAGGAGGTGCACCGAACTTTGGATGGACTTTCTATGCCCCGCTCTCGACGACCTACGCCCCGGCATCGGTCACCTTCTTTATTTTCGCGGTGCACATAATGGGGGCCTCTTCTATTATGGGCTCCATTAACATCATCGCGACTATTCTAAACATGCGTGCTCCTGGCATGACTTTGATGAAGATGCCTCTGTTCGTATGGACTTGGTTGATCACAGCCTACTTGCTGATCGCGGTTATGCCAGTACTGGCAGGCGTAGTCACCATGATGCTTTTCGATATTCACTTCGGTACCAGCTTCTTCAATGCGGCCGGTGGCGGTGATCCCGTATTGTTCCAGCACGTTTTCTGGTTCTTCGGTCACCCCGAGGTATACATCATGATTCTGCCGGCGTTTGGTGTGGTCTCCGCGATCATCCCTACTTTCGCTCGCAAGCGTCTGTTCGGCTATGACTCGATGGTTTACGCAACAGCGTCTATCGCCTTCCTGTCATTCATCGTTTGGGCTCACCATATGTTCACGGTGGGGATGCCAATTGCCGGTGAATTATTCTTCATGTACGCGACGATGTTGATCGCGGTGCCAACAGGCGTGAAGGTATTCAACTGGGTTGCGACTATGTTCCGTGGCTCCATGACTTTCGAAACGCCAATGCTCTTCGCAATCGCGTTCGTAGTATTGTTCACCATGGGCGGTTTCACTGGCTTGATGCTCGCGATTACGCCTGCGGACTTCCAGTACCACGATACCTATTTCGTTGTGGCTCACTTCCACTACGTACTCGTACCGGGTGCGGTGTTCTCTATCATGGCCGCTACGTACTACTGGTTGCCTAAGTGGACTGGTCACATGTACGACGAAAGACTGGGCAAGCTGCATTTCTGGCTGTCGTTCATCGGCGTAAACGTCCTGTTCTTCCCACAGCATTTCTTGGGTCTAGCAGGCATGCCACGCCGTATTCCTGACTATGCATTGCAGTTTGCTGATTTCAACTGGATCTCCAGTATCGGTGGTTTCCTGTTTGGCGCCTCTCAGTTGATTCTCTTGGTTGTCGTAATCAAGTGTGTCAAAGGCGGCAAGAAGGCAACTGCTCAGGTATGGGAAGGTGCGCAAGGTCTGGAGTGGACAGTTGAGTCCCCTGCTCCTTACCACACATTTACAACTCCGCCAGATCCTAAACTGATCCACGCGCAATAAGCGTCGAGTAAACAGAGGATAACGCCATGAGCAAAACGAGTCGTTCGGCCACAAAGAGTCTAGTAAAAAAACTACTATTCACTGTCGTTGGTATGTTCGGCTTCGGATTTGCGATGGTGCCTCTGTACGATGTGATCTGTGATATCACCGGTTTGAACGGTAAAACCGGTGATCAGATCGTTGCCGTGCAGGAACCTACTAGCGTCGGCGAACGGTTGATAACGGTGCAGTTTCTAGCACAGAACAGTGCTGGTATGGATTGGGGTTTTGGTGCCAATGATGCGCAAGTGAAGGTGCATCCTGGCGAGGTAAAAGTCGTAAGCTATTATGCGAAAAACTCGCATAATTATGAGATGACTGGCCAAGCAATCCCAAGCGTTGCGCCAAACGAGGCCGCACAATATTTGAAGAAACTAGAGTGCTTCTGTTTTCAGGAGCAGGTCCTGCAGCCCGGAGAGCAGGTTGATATGGGCATTCGTTTCTTTATAGACGAAAGCATTCCAGAACATATTACAAAACTAACCCTTTCTTACTCACTGTTCGATATCACAGACTACGAATCGTCTGAGTCGGCAGTAACGCTAAGATAATAGTGACAGCATTGATCACCATTGGAGATTGAAAGATGGCCAGCGTAGGCTCCCACGAAACTTATTATGTTCCCGAACAGACTAAATTGCCGTTCTTCGCGTCGATTGGCCTAGTGTTCACGGTATATGGTCTAGGTAGCGTTTTGAATGACATCAAAGCCGCAGAGAGCGCGACCACATCCACTTGGATAGCCTTGTTTGGTTTCGGCTTACTTTCTTTTATTCTATTCCAATGGTTCAGCACTGTAATTCGTGAGAACCATGCAGGAATGAATAGCGACCAGCTCAAACGTTCTTATGTTTGGGGCATGTCATGGTTCATCTTCTCTGAGGTGATGTTCTTCGCGGCATTCTTCGGCGCACTCTACTACGTCAGGAACTTTGCAGTACCTTGGCTGGGCGGGGAAGGCGACAAGGGCATTACTGGTCAAATCCTATGGCCTGAGTTCGTCGCTACATGGCCAGTAATTGAAAACCCTAACAGCGCCGTGTTCACAAACCCAGAAGAAGCATTGAACGTTCACGAATGGTCGCTCGCGTTCTTCGCTAAATTCCTGCCTTTTTGGAATACGATAATTCTGATTACATCTAGTGTGACCGTACACTTTGCTCACACTGCATTGAAGGCTGAGAATCGCAAGCGTCTTATTCAGTGGCTATCAGTGACTGTAGCGCTAGGCGTAGTTTTCCTCTTCTTGCAGGTTGAAGAGTATATGGAGGCTTACGAGCACTACGGCCTCACTTTGGATTCGGGCATCTACGGGTCTACCTTCTTCCTGCTTACCGGCTTCCATGGTTTCCACGTAACACTTGGAACATTTATTCTAGCGGTAATGTTAGCGAGAGCAATAAAAGGACATTTCAAGCCTAACGATCATTTCGGTTTCGAAGCAGCCTCTTGGTATTGGCACTTCGTCGACGTCGTGTGGGTCGGACTGTTTATATTTGTGTACTTGGTTTAATAGATTCGAAAAAGAGGTTGAGTGAGAGCATCTGCTACACTCAACCTCGTTTACTACACCTCCCCTACAGCCAGGGCGCGCTTAATGTTAGCTCGCCAGTGGTCAAGCCGTAGAACACACAGGCCATCATAATAACGGCCAATGTGACGCGGACTCCAAGCGCATATAGCACTCGCTTGGATCTGCCCTGATCTTTATAAAAAAATACAAAACCAACTATAAGACTAATTAGTATGCCTATTAATAATAGGACGATAATGCTTTTTAGCATGGCAATTTCCAGAAGATTGATAACGTCGCCATGATAGCAAACACAGACATGGGCCACACTGCTTTGTAAATCCGCAAAATGGGCAAGCGGTGTATGCCATAACTTCGCAACGCGAGAGGTCTTTAAAAGTACGCCATGTTTCATCCCGGCTGGAAAATGACTTTGTTCACGTTCGCCTTTGCCCCGTTACTTTTTTGGCTAGGCCTGTGGCAGTTAGATCGTGAGGTCGAGAAGTCGCAGCTTCAACAAGACTATGACCTGCGTGCCGTCGCACCGGCGATGTCCATAGACGCAATTGATTGGGAGCGAGAGGATCTAGCCTTTCTGAAGGTCTCGGCAAAGGGCGAGTTTGCAAAAGCTAACGTCTATTTGCTAGACAACAAGATTCATGACGGAAGCGTTGGCTACGAGTTAATTAACCCCTTCATAACAGAGGCGGGTCAGACAATATTGGTAAACCGAGGTTGGATCGCTCAAGGTGCCTCGCGTAGTGAGCTTCCTATAGTGCCGGTTCTAGAGGGCCCCGTAGAGATACTGGGCACTATCTACGTACCACTCGACGATGTATTTTTGTTAAGCGGTGTGGAAGAGGCTGCAGTAATTCAGGGCCCTAAAGTTATTCAAAGCATACAGATCGATACCATAGGTGCTGATCTTGCGAAGAAGATAGCGCCATATACGGTCAGGTTACTTGATAACAGCCCAGGGCTCGAGCAGGCTAACTGGCAGGCTGTCAATATGTTGCCGGAGAAGCACCGGGCATATGCAGTGCAATGGTTTGCGATGTTGTTCGCTTTACTAGCAATGTTTATTTACTTTGGGTTCAAGAACCCGCGACTGAATAGAGATAGAGAAATCGAATGAGTCCAGAGACTAAGAACAAACTAAAGCTTACTTTCTTGTTGCTGATCACGGCGCTGCCTGTGAGCTTGGCCACGATGTCTTTCAAAACTGCCATCGAGAATGGTGATATTGCGGCGACTTCAAACAAAGGGCATCTTATCAATCCCCCTGCCGACATCAGTGCACTCGATATGCGTGACAGCGAAGGTAATCCGGCGTTCCGGACCTTTGAAGAAGAGCTTGCGACATTGGCGGATCCTGATGAGTACGAGATCAAACCTTGGCTATTGGTATTCGTTACTGCCAAGGAATGTGAAACTTCTTGTATGGAACGTATTCACTATCTGCAGCAATTACATATCGCTTTAGGTAAGAATATCCAACGTGTGCGCCGCTATTATGTAAACGCCACCGGTGAAGCATTTAGCACCGAAACTGCGACAATATTTCGCGAAGACTATCCGAGTATGGGCATCACCTATAGTGACGCCGCTGTACTAGAGGGTAATCTACGCGAGGCTGGAGCGGAGTTGTCTCTTGAGGAACAGGACTACGTGATTCTCATCGATCCTGTCGGGAATGTAATGATGTACTACACCGATGAACACAGTGCTGAAGACATCATGACCGATCTTGAAACCCTTCTGAAGTATTCCAGTCTAGGATAAAAAAAGGCCGGCCTATTAGAAATAGCCCGGCCTTTTTTCTGCGCGAAGTATTAATGCGCTTCTTCTTCATGCCCTCCAATGTGCGTCACTGGCAGGGGTTCCGCATCAGGGTTAGCGCCGAAATAATCGACCCGCGCACCGAATGTATAGTCCCCTTCTATTGCCATCGCGCCTATCAAGAATAGTAAGGCAACGGGTGGACCGAGGATGGTGAGTACCAGCGCCATTCTCTCCCACATTACGTGCATGAATATCGCGATGATAAATCCTGCCTTCAAGAACATGAAGACTAGAATTAGTGTCCAACGTAGATATCCTTGAAAGCCTATATAGTCCACTAAATAACTTAGTGTGCTCAAGACGAAGAGAAGAATCCAAATTTTAAGATATATCCCTAAGGGATGTTGTTGACCTACTTCAGCCGACATTCGCTCTTCTCCTTACCAAAGATAGAAAAATGCAAAGATGAAAACCCAGACTAAGTCGACGAAGTGCCAATAAAGCCCCGCGATTTCCACGATCTCATAGCCCTTCTTGTCGTAATGACCTTTCGCCACTTTGCGCGCAACGATGGTGAGATAGATCACCCCGCCGGTTACGTGTAAGCCGTGGAAACCGGTCACCATAAAGAACACTGAGCCGAACTGCGGGGCACCCCATGGGTTCCCCCAAGGCCTGACGCCTTCTCCAATGAGCTTGCTCCACTCGAACACCTGCATGCCGACGAAGGAGGCACCCAGCGCCGCTGTGGCCAACATCAGGTACATGGTCTTGCGCTTGTCGCCCCTGTAGCCGTAATTCACCGCCAGTGCCATGGTGCCGCTACTGGTGATCAGGATAAAGGTCATGATTGCGATTAGAATTAGCGGTATCGGGTCACTGCCGAATAAGGACAGCGCGAACACATCGGTCGGTAAAGGCCACGGCTCTGCAGTACTCATGCGCACAGTCATATAGCCGACGAGGAAGCAGGAGAAAATAAACGTGTCACTTACGAGGAAGATCCACATCATCACCTTGCCCCAAGGCACGTGATAAGTCTGCTTGTCGGCTGTCCAGTCGTTTACGAGACCGGGCAACCCAGACTTTGGCGTGTCGAGATTACTTGCTACAGCTTCACTCATACCTAAGTTCCCATTTGATTAAACGTTTAGTCGTTCTCAATTATCTACTAGGTGTTCGCGAGTACTGCGAAGATGAACACCCATAGCACTAACAGAAAGTGCCAGTAAGTAGTACACAGTTCTACGCTATGTTTAACGCTAGCGAGGTCCGCCTGGCTAAAGAAGCGCAGGGTCGTTTTGCTCCAAACCCACAGGCCGCCAACGATATGGACAACGTGTAAGCCGGTTAATAAATAGAAGAACGCACTGGCCGGTCCGTTTGCCACGTTAAAGCCGTTGCTAGAAAGTTGCTGCCATGCGAGTGCCTGACCAATAACGAAGAAGATCGCGAACAAGCCGCCACCTACAAACAATTTTCGAGCTTTCAGGAAGTTCTCGCCCTGAGCTGTATTCCTCGCTAATTGGAACAAGACACTACTAACTATCAAGAATGCAGTGTTGACCCACAATAAACTTGGATCGTTCATTGGCACCCAGTCGCCAAGCTCCATGCGGACGTAATAGGACACTGCAAGCAGTGAGAAGATCACGCCGACTACAACCAAGAACAGTGTTAGTGCTATGCGTTCACTGGAGGAGGCAAACGCCGACTCTGGTCCAGTGCCAAGAGTTGGTGAGCTGTACTCCCAAGGCTTGGCCGTAACATTCTTATAAAAACTCATGTTCTATCTCCTGCTCCGATTCACTCGGTGCGACTGCACTATTTGTCTAGAGGGCCTTCCTTCATTTCCGTGTCGTGGTCATGGTCTTCGGATACGCCGAAGTCACCTGGCACGTTCTGGGGAATGAAGTCTTGAGGATAACCAGGCACGCTATAGTCATAGGCCCAGCGATGGACTACCGGTAGATCTGCACCCCAGTTGCCATGCTTCGGAGGCGTTTCTGTGGTTTGCCATTCCAGTGATGTGGCGCCCCAAGGATTATTACCCGATGGTTTGCCATTTCGCAGACTCCAGAAGACATTGATGAAGAACAGTATCTGTGCCGCAGCAACGAAGAGCGCCGCAAGAGTGATATTGGCATTCAGTGCTTGAGCCGATTCTGGAATGAAATCAGTACTACCCATTGCGTAGTAACGACGCGGAACCCCTAGGAAACCTAGATAATGCATGGGCAGATAAATCGCGTAAGTGCCTAGGAAAGTACACCAGAAGTGCACCTTACCGAGTGTCTCGTTCATCATGCGCCCAGTGATCTTCGGATACCAATGATAGAGAGAGGCAAACAATACCAGCACTGGCGATACGCCCATTACCATATGGAAGTGGGCAACGACGAAGTAGGTATCGGATAGTGGTAGATCGATAACGACGTTGCCGAGGAACAAGCCGGTTAGGCCGCCGTGAATGAATGTGAATACGAAGCCTATGGCGAATAGCATTGGCGTATTCAGTCGAATATCACCTTCCCAAAGAGTCAGTACCCAGTTGTACACCTTCATCGCAGTAGGTACGGCGATAATCAAAGTGGTTGTCGCGAAGAAGAAACCGAAATAAGGGTTCATGCCGCTGACATACATGTGGTGAGCCCACACGACGAAGCTCAAGCCGCCGATAGCAATAATCGCCCACACCATCATTCTATAACCGAAGATATTCTTGCGGGCATGAGTACTTAGCACGTCAGACACTAGGCCGAATGCGGGGAGTGCCACGATGTACACTTCGGGGTGTCCAAAGAACCAGAACAAATGCTGGAATAGGATTGGGCTGCCGCCGTTGTAGTCTAGTTGTTCGCCTGCCGCCATGATTGCTGGCATGAAGAAGCTGGTGCCCAGAGTAAGGTCGAAAGTCATCATGATGGCGCTTACCAACAGTGCTGGGAAAGCGAACAGACCTAGGATGGTAGCGACGAGGATGCCCCATACCGACAACGGGAGGCGCATCATGGTTAAGCCTTTAGCGCGAGCCTGAAGTACGGTAGTTACGTAGTTCAAGCCGCCCATTGTAAAGGCAATGATGAATACACCTAGGGAGATCAACATCAAGAGTATGCCAGTGTCGTGACCTGGAGTACCGGGTGTAATTGTTTGAGGGGGATACAATGTCCACCCTGCCCCGGTCGGTCCCCCTGTCACAAAGAAGCTCGACATGAGAATCAAAACAGACAGCAGGTATACCCAGAAGCTGAGCATATTCAAGAAGGGGAAGACCATGTCCCTAGCGCCGCACATCAAGGGAATCAGATAATTACCAAATCCGCCGAGGAAAAGTGCGGTGAGTAGGTATACCACCATGATCATGCCGTGCATCGTAACGGCTTGATAGTATGAGCTAGGGTCGATCAGCGTAAACGAGTCGGGGAAACCCAACTGTAAACGCATCATCATTGAAAGCACTAACGCAACTAAGCCGACGCAAATGGCTGTGCCGCCGTATTGTATTGCAATGACCTTGTGATCCTGGCTCCAAATATACTTGGTAATAAAGGTATGTGGATCGTGTAACTCATGGTCTTTGTCTTGATCGGCTAAAGGTACGTAAGCCATTAATAATTCCTCCTGACTCGCTTGCTGCAGTTCGCACGGAGTGGGTGGCAACCTCCGTGCGTGCTATGTTTTTTTACTGTCGAGCGTTACTTACTAATGTTCTTTACTGCAAAGAATTCAAATAGGCGATCACGTCGTTCATCTGCTGTTCGTTGCGCATTGCGGTTGCAAATGAAACCATTTGCTCGCCGTAATCGTCGTCAGCGTGGGCACCACGGATCTTCGCTTTGAAATTAGTTAACTGTGTAGCCACATACCAGTCGCTCATGCCCGCTATGTGGGGAGCGTCAGTTGCCCAGCTACCCGTACCGTCGTTGCCATGACATGCGGCGCAGTTCGAATTGTAGATGGCCATGCCGCGAGCGCTGTCGCCGCTTATCGTATCGGGAGCATCAGTCACAGCTAGTTGGCTGATGTAAGCGGCCATGTTGCGAATAGCCTCATCGCTATTGAGCATGCCAGCCATTGGCGCCATCTGGCGGCCATACAAGTCATCTGGGTGGGCGCCACGTACACCAAGTTGGTAGTACTTCAATTGACGCTCGAGATACCAAGTCTGTAGTCCGTTCAGTCGTGGCGCGTTCAGAGCGGGATTGCCCTCTGCCTGCTGGCCGTGACAGCTAGCACAAACTGCGTACTGTGCCTCACCTGCAGCCGGAGTGGCGTCTGAGCGTCCATTGAGCTGAGCGAAGGTTGTCTGATTGCTAAGCCAGGCATCATATTCAGCCTGCTCGGCAATAACGATGCGGCCGCGCATGACATGGTGTCCAATGCCGCAGAGTTCCTCACACATGATGTCGTATCTGCCCACTTCGGTTGGCGTGAACCACAGATATGTGACCATGCCAGGTACCATATCCATCTTCACTCGGAACTGAGGAACGGTATAGTTGTGCAATACATCCTTGGAGCGTAGTAAGGCCTTAACAGGCTTGCCCACGGGTAAGTACATCTCAGGATCTTTCACTAGGATGTCGTCTTGACCGTTGGGGTCCTCTGGATTGATACCGAAGGGGTTAGACTCGCTGATAAAGCGTGTATCCACTGTACCTAATTGACCATCATTGCCAGGGTAGCGGAAGCTCCACTGCCACTGTTGGCCAACAACTTCGTACTCTGTTGCCTCATCTGGTGGCGTAACGAACTGAGCCCACACGAACAGGCCCGGTGCGAGCATCGCGATCACGCCTATAGCGGTAACCACCGACAAGCCGACCTCGAGCTTATGATTCTCCGGCTCGTATACAGCCTTGTGGCCTGCTTTGTGGCGGAAGCGATAAACGCAATACGCCATGAACAGGTTAATAATGACGAAAACCGCGCCAGTGACCCAGAAAGTGAGATTGATGGTGAAGTCGATGCTCCCCCAGTTGGACGCGATAGGAGTGAACCACCATGGACTTATGAAGTGGAACACGACCGAGCCAACGACCAATAGAACCAAAGCAACTGCTATAGCCATACGCTGTTAATCCTTGTGAAAGATGGGTACATGACGGGCGACAGTTGGGATGACTGTGCGGATTTTTCGGATGCATTAGGAAGCGCACAGTATTGAGAGGCAATACTATGACGGGCGCAAATTGACGCCGATAATGACCGGAAGTAGGAATTCCGGGAATTAGAAAATAAGTGTGTCATCGCTAGCTCCGTCCTTGAGGACGGCCCAGCGATCTAATAGCGATACTGCCAGCAAAATTCCAGTATAGGTGATGTTTGCTTGGACTAAAGTCACGCAGTTGACTACGAACGGTACAAAAAATCGCGTTCACAACGTCGTTCCCTCCTTTATTATTATTAACGGATGGGTACTCAACGTCATACATAAATCGTCGAAGCTGAATAGTTCGATTGGCGAAATATTCAACAATTTTGATCGTATATTATTGTCAAAATGTCCGCAAGCTGTTTTATCTCGGCGTTAGGCGCCTAACACAATTGCTACGGATGCCCGTAAAAAAGGCCCAGAAAAGGAGGTTGAGGTCCTTTAACTGAGCCTAGGGCTGTAGTCGAATTGGAATATCTTTTAAGGAGTTCGACTCACTGAGGGGCGAAAATCACGCTTTACTGACCTTAAGATTAGCAAAGGGGTTTAGGAAGTTCGCATCAACAGCGGCGAGTTCGGCCTCTGCGTGCTTGGCAGTCATCATCTGCTTGATGGCATCTTCCTGGTGTTTTTTCGCATAAATCAATATCAAGTATTTGCCAGCATCGATGTCTGCACGGAAATTAGCAAGCTTCTTGTTTTCGCTAGCAATTCCGACTAATCCACCTACCCAAGCACCGAAGCAGCTTAGAACAAACACGATAGCGACATAGCCGAACCAATGCATCTCTGGCCCGAATGGCTGCACTACCGTGGTCAGACCAGCTGCTACGATACCGGCGGCAAAGCCCATAGCTGCGCCAATAAGGCCATCGCGGATCACATCCAGTGTTTCAATATAGTTACTGGAATGTAGTTTCTCTTTGCTTAGCTCGCTTTCGTTCTTGCTTACGATATGAAGAAACCAATCATCGACGCCAATATCGTGCAGGTCGTCAGAAATCTGTTGCGTACTTTTCAGGGTAGGTGACAGGTAGTAAACGCATTTCATAATACTTCTCCTACTTCTTATTTGATGTAAAAACTGCTGGCTTGCCTGTACTGCGGCAATGTTCTCGCTTGTTGAATTTACTTTACATCTTCCAATTTTGATTGTCGCCATCTTTTTAAATGGCCTTTGTTGCGAAAAATATAGCCTCTAAGGCTTCTGCAGTGCGCGCTATAAGCTAACTCATAGATAAATACTTTGGGATGTAGGCTTAGCTTTTCAAGGCATCGGTTTTCGCTCTCGGGCGGAGAGAGTAAATATTCGGGAGGTTTCTTGGTCCGAAATTTAGTACAATCCGTGACCCCATAGGTGTACGCTACCCGGAATTTGCGAAAATACCGGCATTGAGACGACGTGATCTAGAGAAGTGAGGCAATCGGTGACAGAACTGGTTAATAAACAAGAGGTTAGCTGGCGAGACTTTTACGAGATGTGCAAGCCTCGTGTGGTCATGCTAATGATTCTGACGTCGCTCGTCGGCATGTTCTTAGCCGTACCCGGCATGGTGCCCATAGATGTCCTGATCTTCGGCAACATCGGTATCGCCTTGGTTGCAGGTGCTGGCGCGGTAGTGAATCATCTGATCGACTATAAAGTCGACTCGCTCATGAAGCGCACCCATAACAGACCCATTCCTCAGGGCCGTGTCGATCCCAAACAAGCGGCGATGTTTGCGGCCGCGATCGGCATAGCGGGCATGCTGATCCTACTGTTTCTTGTAAACGCATTGTCCGCTTGGTTAACTCTCGCCTCATTCATTGGTTATGCCTTTATATACACTGGCTACTTAAAGCGTGCGACCCCACAGAATATTGTCATCGGTGGTCTATCTGGTGCGATGCCCCCGCTTTTGGGTTGGGCGGCAGTAACAGGGACCATTGAACCGGGTGCCCTTATTCTAGTACTAATCATTTTCGCTTGGACGCCTCCTCACTTCTGGGCGTTAGCGATACACCGTAAAGATGAATATGCGAAGACTGGTATTCCTATGCTTCCTGTTACGCATGGCGAGCATATTACGAAGATCCACATAATCCTCTACACCGTGATCATGTTCTTGATCACTCTTCTGCCCTATTTGACTGGCATGAGCGGGCCGCTTTACCTACTCGCCGCAGTGGTTCTGGGTTTGGGTTTCTTGGCTTGGTCGCTTCTGCTTATGTTTAAACCGAAGCCCTCCACAGCAATGGATACCTTCCGGTATTCCATTGTGTATCTGATGGTGTTATTCGTCGTGTTAATGATCGATCACTATCTGTAGTACATCCACTTTTTGCAGCGTAAATTACCGCCATGAATCGAAATATCAAACTGACCGTTATTCTATGCCTCGCCTTTGTTGTGTTAGTAGTACTGCTGACTTATATGCGGATTACCCGTAACAACAGCGCCGTAACTATGAGCCCTGAAGCATTGCGAGAGCTCGGTGCGCTCGTGTATGACACGCCCGTTACGCTTAGCTCGTTCGCCTTGCAGGATCAGTTAGGGCAGCCGTTTACGGAGGCGAATCTCAAGGGCACGTGGACCTTATTCTTTTTCGGTTTCACTTCCTGCCCTGACATCTGTCCATTGACTCTAACCGAGCTCAGTCAGTTCTATCGCGATCTTGAGAGCTCTGGCAGTAATCTTGATACACAAGTAGTAATGGTTAGTGTCGATCCGCAGCGCGATAGCACAGAGAAGCTGGCTGAATATATGGGTTCTTTTCATCCAGATTTTATTGGACTAAACGGTTCCTTTGAGCAGGTATCTAGTCTCGCGAGAGAGTTGTTCATTGCGCATACGCCTCCGCCTTTGCCAATCGACGATACTCATGCCGGGCACGACGCAGCGGAAAGTGAAGACTACCTAATAGATCACAGCGGTAATATTTTGATCATCAATCCAGAGGGCCTTTATCAAGGCTTTTTTGATACTGCGATTCAGGATGATGAGTTAACGAGCGCCTACAAAGCGATACGCGCAGGCTATTGAGCTTTGCGCCCGAGTAGCGCAGGCGCAAGATAGGAAAGTAGAAAGAAAGCGCAGGCGGCAACTACTATGGATGGGCCGGCAGGCGTATCTAGGTAATAAGACATAAGCAAGCCGCCGCACACGGCCAGCCCCCCCACTACACTCGCACCCAATGCCATTTGTTCTGGAGTTTCCGCCAATCTGCGCGCCGCCGCAGGTGGGATAATTAGGAGCGAAGTGATCAACAAGACGCCAATAATCTTCATCGATACCGCGATCAATAAGGCCACCATAAGCACCATCATTGCATGCAGTCTATCTACTGGCACACCTTCTACACGTGCGAGCTCTTCGTGAACAGTTACGGCTAGTAGGCCGTTCCAATAGACGGCCAGGAGTGTTGCTACAACTGCGGCGCACCCCGCTATCCACCAAAGATCGACTGTTGAGATCGTGAGTAGATCGCCGAATAGATAGCCGACTAGGTTTATTTGCACTGCGCTAGATAGCGATAGGATCAACATGCCGAATGCGAGCGTACTGTGTGCAAGAATTCCCAGTAAGGTGTCGGTAGAAAGCGTTTTATTACGCTGCAACAAGATGAGAATAACGGCGAATAATACTGAGCTGGCGATGACGGCTAGCTGAAGATTCATGTCGAGCAAAATTCCGATGGCTATACCTAACAAAGAAGAGTGCGCTAGTGTATCGCCAAAATAGGACATTCGACGCCATACGACGAAAGCGCCCAGCGGACCTGCAACGATAGCGATACAAAGCCCCGCTAATAAGGCGCGTAGAATAAAATCAGTCATGCGTGTGCTCGACAACCTCGCCGGTCAGGTCGTGGTGATGATTATGATTGTGAGTATAAACGGCGAGATTCTTAGCTTCTTTCTTGCCAAACAGTGCAAGGTACGAAGGGTCCATGCTCACTTGCTCTGGGTGACCGTGGCAACAGATATGATGATTGAGGCAGATCACCTCGTCAGTCTTTGCCATCACTAGGTGTAGATCATGGGAGATCATCAACACACCGCAGTTGTGCCGAGAGCGGATGTCGTTGATCAATTGGTACAGATCTGCTTGCCCTGCCACGTCGACTCCCTGAGCGGGCTCGTCGAGTACTAGTAGCTGAGGAGTCTGTGACAATGCGCGCGCTAGAAGTACTCTCTGCATCTCGCCGCCAGAGATCGACCGCAGCTGATGATCCATCAGGTGCTTAATCTGCACCTCGTCCAGTATCGCGTCGATAGGGCTGGCACGTGTGTGTCGTGCCAGCTCAAGAAATCTTTTTACGGTGATGGGCATGGTTGGTTCTATATGCAGTTTCTGCGGCATATAGCCGATGCGTAGATTCTTGGGCTTCTCTATGCTGCCGGATTGAGGTGCAAGTAAGCCTAAAATAATGCGCACTAAGGTGGTCTTTCCGGCTCCATTCGGCCCGATAAGAGTCACTACTTGGCCCTGCCGAACGCTTAGGCTGACTTCCTGTAGCACTTGGCGATCGCCAAACTGTATGCTGATGTCTTTAGCCTGCACTAGGCAAAGATTGTCCATGCGCGCTTTCCTTCGATTCCGCAATTACAGTGCACAGCACTGGAATTTCATAAGTGGTATATCATAGCATTACTTTCCTTTGCCCGATCCTAGAATACGCCCATGTTTAATGCCCGTTTTACCAAGCAAACCCTCCTGCTTATGTTCTTGCTGTCGCCCGCGTTGAGCTACGCGCAAGCCACTGTCGTGGCGAGCGTCAAGCCCTTGCAACTGATCGCCGCCGCGATCACTGATGGCGTGTCTGCCCCACAGCTGTTGATCCCTGCGAACCAATCTCCACACAATTTTAGTTTGCGCCCCTCCGACGTGCGCCATCTAGCGCAGGCCGAGGTCGTGATGTGGGTCGGTCCTGGCCTAGAGACATATTTGGCCAGTATGTTTGCGCAAGAGTCGCGGCAAGATCGTTTGCTCGAAGCCGCGGCACTGCCTGGCATCGCCCTTCTGGATCTGACGGATCATGCCCACGCGCACTCGGCAGACGAGCATTACGATCCACATCTTTGGCTAAGCACGGCAAATGGGCGAGTGATAGCGAGGTCTCTTCACGATAAACTCGTGGCAATAGATAGCGTTCACGCTGACCAATACAGCGCTAATCTGCATCAGTTTGAGATCTCGCTCGCGCAGCTCGAAGTGGGCTTAGAGCGGCAGTTCGAGCCACTACAAGCCGCGCAATTTGCTGTTTTCCATAATGGGACGCAGTACTTTGAAGATCAGGTGGGTATAGAGCATCGCTTCGTTCTCGTGCCCGACCACGAGATTCAACCTGGCATACGTCATTTGCTCGCGCTACGCGCACAACTGGCCGATCAACCGTTAAGTTGTCTATTCGAAGACATCAATTCGAATACAGCCACAATCGACACGGTATTCCAGGATAATCCGGTGCGCCGCGTCATGCTTGACCCCCTCGGCGATGCGGTGGCACTTAGCAAGGTGGGTTATCTACAACTTATACAAACTATGGCAAACGCAATACAGCAGTGCCTCAGTCCGCAATAAGCGCAACGTCCTGTTATAGGCAGGCTTAGTAATAGGAACAAGACTATGGACAGCAATCCTGCACAGAACATCGATCTCATCCTAGTGGATGGCTCCTCCTATTTATTTCGAGCCTTCCATGCCCTGCCCCCTCTGATCACCAGCAAGCAGCAACATACCGGGGCCATCAAAGGCGTGATCAATATGATTCGCAGTTTGGTCAAGACCTATCCGGATAGCCGCATTGCAGTGGTATTCGATGCGAAGGGCAAAACCTTCCGCAACGATATATATGCAGACTATAAGGCCCACCGCCCGCCCATGCCCGATGAGTTGCGTTCGCAGATTGAGCCTATACACGCCATTATCAAAGCCATGGGATTGCCAATGTTGGTCATTGGCGGAGTGGAGGCGGACGACGTGATCGGCACGCTGGCCACCCGGGCCGACGCGGCGAAAATACGCACGCTAATATCCACGGGTGATAAAGACCTAGCGCAACTGGTGACAGAGAATGTCACGCTCATCAACACTATGAACAATGAGGCTCTCGATCCTGAGGGCGTGAGTAAGAAGTTTGGCCTAGCACCAGAGCGAATAGTAGAGTATCTGGCGCTGATGGGAGACAAGGCAGACAATATTCCGGGTGTTCCGGGCGTGGGCCCTAAGACAGCAGTGAAGTGGCTGCAAGAGTACGGCTCCCTAGAAGGCTTGTTGGAGAATGCCGATAAAGTCTCGGGCAAGATCGGCGAGAGGCTGCGAGAGAACATCGAGCAACTTTGGCTTTCACACGAGCTAGCGACGATCAAGCGTGATGTAGAGCTCGATGTTGAGATCGAACAGTTGATCCATGGCGATGAAGATCTTGAGGCGCTGCACGAGCTGTTTAGCACCTTGGAATTCAAGTCTTGGATAAAGGAAGTAGAGAGTAAGGGGGCTGTCGGGGTCGAGACGGCAGCGGAACCGAGTGCTGACGGTAGCGCGAATATTGCCGAGCGCGATGCGCTCGATAGCGCCCCAGTAGAAACAATTGTCGAAGGTGTGTTGAGTCTGGAGGCGCTAGATGCCTGCATGCAGCAAATGCGTGGTGCTGCGAATTTCGCCATCTCCCTAGAGACTGATGGCGCACATTATATGGACGCGGTCATCATTGGTGTCTCTCTAAGCGCCAGTCCCGGGAAAGCCTTCTACATACCACTGGGGCATGACTCCCTAGAATTTCCTAAGCAACTCGATCGTACCGAAGTCATGGAGCATCTTAAGCCAATGTTGGAAGACGCGAGTCGGCATAAGGTGGCACACGACGGCAAATTTATTACCCATGTGCTGGCCAATTACGACATCGCGCTAGACGGGCTTCGCTTCGACACCCTCACGGCCTCCTATGTCTTAAACTCCGTGGTGCTGGATCATCAGTTACATAAGATTGCAGATCACTATCTTGGTCTCAATGCGCAATCCCTCGACGAGCTGCTGGGCAAGGGTAGGTCTAAGCTTACGATTAGCCAGCTCGACTACGATACCGTACGAGCCTACGCGGGGCGTAAGTCCGACCTAGTGCTGCGGCTTAGCCAATACCTAGCGGATAAACTTAAGCAGACAGGTGAGTTGGCAGGGCTGCACAAATACTATGAGATGGCCTTGATCCCGGTATTGCAGAAGATGGAGCGCGACGGAATTCTGGTCGACCCAGAGGTGTTGGGAAAACAGAGCCAAGCCTTGGGTGCAAGATTGATCGAGGTGGAGCGCGCCGCTTTCGAGCTGGCTGGCGAGGAGTTCAACTTAGGCTCCCCTAAGCAACTGCAGAGAATCTTTTATGAGAAGCTGCAATTGCCAGTGCTGAAGAAGACCCCCAAGGGCCAACCTTCTACGGCCGAGCCCGTATTGCAGGAGCTGGCCTTGGAGTATGAGCTGCCCAAGCTCATCACAGACCATCGTGGCCTAAGCAAACTTAAGTCGACCTATACCGACAAGCTGCCGCTAGACATCAACAAGCGCACTGGGCGCATTCACTCGAGTTTTCAGCAGGCAGTTGCCGCTACTGGCCGCCTGTCCTCTACCGACCCTAACCTGCAGAATATCCCCATCCGCACAGCGGAGGGGCGTAAGGTTAGGCAGGCATTCATTGCCCGGCCAGGCTATCAATTACTCGCCGCGGATTACTCGCAAGTGGAGCTGCGCATCATGGCGCATCTGTCCAGCGACGCGGGGCTATTAAAAGCCTTCTCAAATGCACAAGACGTGCACCGTGCGACCGCCTCCGAGGTTTTTGCGACGCCCCTAGAGGAAGTAAGCACGGAGCAGCGCCGCCGCGCGAAGGCGATTAACTTCGGTCTTATCTACGGCATGTCCGCGTTCGGCTTGGCGAAGCAACTAGGAATCGACAGACAGAGCGCCGCGCATTATGTGGATCTGTACTTCCAGAAATATCCGGGAGTTCTGCAGTATATGGAGCAAACCCAGGCCTATGCGGATGAGCACGGCTATGTGGAGACCCTATTTGGTCGCCGCCTTTATCTGCCGGACATCCATGCGGGCAATGGCATGCTGCGCAAGGCCGCGCAACGCACCGCCATTAATGCTCCCATGCAAGGCACTGCCGCGGATATCATTAAGCAGGCGATGATCGATATAGATCATTGGTTAGGGACTGGAGTGTTGGATGCGCGCATGGTGCTGCAGGTGCACGATGAGCTAGTGTTCGAGGTCGCGAATGACGATATCCAATTACTGACAGAGGGTGTGCGCTTTAGGATGGTGAGTGCGGCGTCGCTCAATGTTCCCCTAGTGGTGGACGTGGGGATCGGCAATAACTGGGACGAGGCCCACTAGGCCTAGACGCTAGTGGGTTCGCTCTCTGTTTCCGCCTCGGACTCGGGTTCTTCGAGCCAAGCGTTCAGTCTAGCCTCTAAGTTCTCGACGCCCGATTTCTGCAAAGAAGAGAATAGCTGGATGGTCGCATTAGGGAATTGAGCAAGTTCTTTGCGAGCGCCTAGCAGGGCATTTTGTGCCGCGCCGCGTTTCAGTTTGTCCGCCTTAGTCAGCAGCACATGAATCGGCAGGTTCGACTCGAGGGACCAGTTGATCATCATCAAGTCAAAGTCTTTAAAGGCGTGTCGAATATCCGTTAACAGCACTAGACCTACTAAAGAGGTCCGCTTATTGAGATAGAGCTCAAGATGCTCCTGCCATTGGTTCTTCACGACCAGAGGCACTTTCGCATAGCCATAACCCGGCAGGTCCACTAAGTAACGACCATTTGGCAGCCCAAAGAAATTGATAAGCTGGGTCCGCCCAGGGGTCTTGCTGGTGCGAGCGAGACGGTTCTGATTCGTAAGCACGTTAATGGCGCTAGACTTGCCCGCATTAGAGCGGCCGGCAAAGGCTACTTCGCGCACACTGTCGCTGGGACAGTCGTCTAAACCCACGGCACTAGTGATGAAACTGGCAATTTTATAATTCATGGGCGCACTAGATACAGTAAGAAACAGTTTAGCGCAAGCTCGCTAAACAGAGTTTCCCGCTTTAGAATGGCCAGATTAAGGCCCAAGAGCAGACAAATTGCCCTTCGAACAAGGCATTTCATAGAGTAATCAAAATCGATGCGGTATAATTCGCGCCCGTTCGTCTGTTTACAATCGAGGCGTCAAGCCGGTGGCTACATTACAGCCAATCGGTCGCATTGAGGCGTAGATGGCTGCATCAACGACACACAAGCACTTTAGAGAACTATAGGAAAGTTGGACTATTCATGAAAAATCTAGCCACGAAGAATGCACTGACCCTGTTAACCACTCTTGTATTTGCAGCGTTCGCTAGCTTCAGCCATGCCCAAGGCAATGCTGCTGCTGGTGAAAGTAAAGTAGCGGTATGTGGCGCTTGCCACGGTGTCGCGGGGCAAAGCACTATTGGGGCGAACCCCAAGCTAGCAGGCCAGAGTGCCCGCTACCTGATAAAGCAGATGAATGATATTAAAAGTGGCGCTCGCAACGTGGCGTTAATGACGGGCCTGCTCAATGGCTCAAGCGACCAAGACATCGCGGATATCGCTGCTTATTACGCCGCTCAGGAAACCACCCTAGAAGGTGCAGACCCAGAGATGCTAGAGCTTGGTGAGAGCATCTATAAGGCAGGCATAGCCTCTTTGAATGTCGCCGCGTGTTCCGCTTGCCATTCACCTACCGGTAAAGGCAACCCTCAGGCAGGTTTCCCAGCCTTGAGTGGTCAGCACAGCGAATATACCGCTACGCAGCTAAAGGCTTTCCGTTCAGGCGAGCGTGCTAACGACGGTAACGCGATGCCAATGCGTATCATATCTGAGCGTCTTACTGACAAAGAGATTGACGCTCTTGCAAGTTACATTTCGGGATTGAACTAAATATTAAAGTCCGCTTTATCGCGAATTTGGTAAGTTAACCGGGCCAGAGCGGTCTTTTAGATCAGTTTTACTGAATCGTTAAGAGAACAAATCTGAGGGAGTACCAAGATGAAAAAGATGATTAAGCAGTTCCTTGCAGTATTAATTCTAGCGCCACTGGCCTTCTCGGCCCTGGCTCAGCCTGCCCGTTTTGTTGAAGGCACGCACTATACGGTGCTGCCGACTGCCGTCAAAACCAAAGATGCATCGAAGATAGAAGTTGTCGAAGTGTTTTGGTACGGCTGCCCGCATTGCTTCACCTTTGAGCCGCTGATCGAGGACTTCGTAGCGAATGCGCCCGCGGATGTAGATTTCGTGCGCTTCCCAGCGATCTGGAATGATCTCATGAAGATCCATGCACAAGTCCTCTACGCTGCCGAAGCGCTAGACAAGCTCGACGTGCTACACAGCCCAATTTTCACGGCGATTAATGTGGAAGGCAATCGCCTTCAGAATGAGCAGCAAATCTCCGCCTTGTTCGCCAAGCATGGTGTTAGCGCTGAAGAGTTTGGTCGTGCGTTTAACTCTTTCTCTGTAAAGACGAAAGTGAACCAGGCCGAAGCCAAGATGCGCGAGTATCAGGTGCGTAGCACTCCTAATATGATTGTGAATGGCAAGTACCTGATCTCTACTGGCGACGCAGTACGTACGCAACAAGAGATGTTGGAAGTGGTAAATTTCCTAGTGAATAAAGAAAGAAGCTCTAGCTGATCTACGCTTGAGTGGCATTATGAGACCCACTAGTGCGCAGCGCCCGCTGCCACTAGTGAGTCGCGGTTTTATGTAATTCAAGGATGTCTGAATAAGAGCCGTATTTAATGAGCCAAAGGGACAACGAGAGCATAGAGGTCGCCCGCTGGAAGAAGAAATTCCTCGATGCACTCGAAGTGCATGATAGCCGTGAAAAATCCCTCCTAAACCGAATTAGATTGTTACGCCGCGGACTTGTCGGTGTCAGCCTAGCCGGCGATGGCTTAGACAATAGCTTAGACCGCGAACTCTCCTCACTCCGCGCCACCCTGCGCTCCGAAGACACCGAATCTGGATTGGAATTGCTGCTCGAGCGCATCGAACGCTCGGTGCTGCGCCTAGACTCGCATAAAGAGCAGAGCGTCAGCTCAATACAGACCGCCCTGACCCTGAGCGTTAAGCAGCTGCAAGAGCTTAGTCTTTCCCGCGAATTGAAACGCGCTGTCCGCCAGTACGCCAAACAACTGCCTTCTAAGGTCAAAGACCCCCAGAATCATTCCGTCTTGCTCGTCGATTTTCTCGAACTATTGAGAATGGTGATTCGCGAGCTAACTTTCCAGCCAGAAACCGAGGCCACCCGATCTGAATCCGGCTTTTGGTCGCGCCTATTTACTGGCTCATCTGATAAGCCATCGGAGCCAGCAGCAGCTGCACAGAATGATGAAGCCGCAGAGGCCGAGATACATACAGATAAGGCGCCAACGAAGTCCGGCACCGCCCAAGAGGCTGAAACCGAGAAGGAGGTCCTTACTCGCGAAGAGCCAGTTGCCACAGCGGCAGCCACAGTCCTCCCCTCGAGTTCAACTAAATCGGGCAGCGTAAGTGAAGCGCTAGAAGAGGAAGAGCTCGATATCTCGGCCGAAGCTCAAAGCACCAATATAGCCGCTGACGAGAGTGTTCAGTCGGAGGCAGCTCAGCCAAGTGATGCTGCAATAGCACGGACACAAGAAGAGGAAGCTACTAATAAGCGATTGAGCGAAGAGCCTGAGCCGGGCTTCTCCGCTATTGCAGACCATGCCGAACCCGTTCTCCTGCGAATCCTAGAGAATATTTTTGTCACCGAACAATCCACACCCCTCGCCTCAAAGATTCGCGGCAAAATTAGTAGAGGTTTGAACTGGTACGAGTTCGTAACTGTACTCGAAGACCTCTATGCCCTCATTACTGCGGCCGTAGAACAAGAGCGGACTGAGTTTCAGCACTTCCTTAACGAGCTCAACGAGAGCCTCGGGCAGGTACAAGAGTATGTGCAGTTCTCGAGAGAGCAGGAAGGTGCGTCCCGTAATTCCGAAAAGGAATTGGACGATGCAGTTAGGACTCAGATAAGTGATATCGCAGAGACTGTCCAGGTCGCAGAGGACATTGGCGAGCTTAAAAGCGCGGTGCAAGGCCAACTCACTACTATTCTATCTTCCATGGATCAATTCAAGGCGATGAAGTCGGCACAGCAAGAGAGCGCCAACGAGCATACCCGCGCACTCGAAGAAAGACTGCGTGCTATGGAAGTTGAGTCCAAGGAGCTGCGGGTGCATTTAGCCCAGCAAGAACAGTTGGCCTCGCGCGACGCTCTTACAGAGCTACCCAATAGGGCGGCTTACGATAAGCGTGTAACACAGGAGTTTTTGAATTGGCGTAGCACCCTAACGCATACGGGGCAGCCCGGTCTGTGTTTAGCGATCTGCGATGTCGACCACTTTAAGCGTGTTAACGATACCTACGGCCATTTGGCTGGAGATAAGGTGTTGAAAATATTAGCAAAAGAGATATCCTCTCGGCTTCGCAAGACTGATTTCGTGGCGCGCTATGGCGGCGAGGAGTTCGCGATCATCATGCCTGGGACGTCTCTTGAGGATGCAGAGCCATTGATCAACAGCGTACGTCTGAAGATCGCGAAGTGCCCGTTCCACTTCAAAGAAACTCAAGTTCAAATCACTATGTCCTTCGGCCTGTCATGCTTCGAGGAATTAGATACTCCTGAGAAGGTTTTCGAGCGCAGCGATAAGGCCCTCTACCGTGCGAAAGAAGGCGGGCGTAACCAGGTCTGCCTCGCCGTACCCGCAAGTCCTGCCAAGAAAACGCCTAGCGCGCAGTAAATTCGGACCCAATCGCAAACTATTTTATTGAAACGCCAGTCTTACTGTCGTTTCGAAACAGAATTCAGTCGGAAACTATGACTTCAAGTAAAACCACAATACAGTCACTCACGCAGCAGCTGGCTAATAAATTGCCGCCATCGCTTAAGAGCATGCTGCAGGCCAATGCCAAGTCTCGCCTATTAACGCGGGTAGATACTGTGCTGATGGTGTTCGACTCTAAGATTTATGACCTCGCTAATAACACTTGGCGCAGTGTGGTGTTGGAGGAAGGGTGCAGCCCCGCAGAGTCAATTGCGAGCGCGGCGAAAGAGTTGCTAGAACAACATAACAGTCGCCCTACTGTTCTCCTGCTGTTGCCATCGAGTGAATTCATTGCAACACAGGTCAATATGCCCGGCGTGGCAAGAGAGAATCTGCGTTCTGCCCTGGCTTTGCAGTCAGCAGTACAGCTTCCTAGTTACGAGCAGGACTTAACTTTCACAGTAAATCCAAGTGCAAAGAGTGACGCCTCAGCGGATATCGTGTTGTGGACGGATGAGCAGAAAATAGACTCGCTGTTCGAAGCCTTCGCGAGCCATGAGCTCGTTCTTACTGCCGTTATGCCGCGCGCCTTGGCGGCGACGAATACCGAAGATAGCACCGGCGCAATCCTGATAAGCGATGAAGACGCTACCCATCTTACCCGCCTAGTGTATCGCGATGGGGTATTAACGCATTATCTGCTTCTATCCAAACAGGACCTAGCCGACGAGGAGTTCGAAAGGCAGTGGCAGGAGCAGTGTCTTGCATTAGAGAATGAAGCCGACAGCGTAAAAAATATGGCAAGTGCACAGGACTACACAGACCTTAGCTTGCAAGTGAAACCAGATCTAGAATACTGCTTTCTGCCTAATGGCGCTAAAGAGGCCCGTCGGCAGGCCGAGAAGGGAAAGCGTCTTTCCTATCTCGCCGCCGCTGCAGTATTAGTATTGTTATTGAGCAGCTCCCCATTTCTATGGCAATCGTTCCAGTTGATGCGTTTAGAGAGCAATCTGCAGGCCTTGCAAGTGGAATCCCAGCAGGCTAGGGAGGATCAAGAAGTGGTCCGCGAGTTCGAGCTTAGCTGGGGTGTGTTGAACGAGTTTCCTTTGCAGAATATTTCTCAGACCCTGCTAGAGCTTCAAACGGTTCTCAACCCAAGTGTGTTGACCTCGATAGAGATCGACGAGGGCAGCATGGAGATCGAAGGCGAGAGTCCAGACCCACAAAGCCTTTTGCAGCAGCTCGAAGAGAACCCCTTGTTTACGGGAGTCGACTTCGCCCGCGCCACAAACAACAACCGTTACTTCATTGAACTTAGCTTGAGCACAGTGGATTTCGACGCCTATCGGCAATGGTATTTTCCGGACGTGAGGCGCTAACACGATATGACAAAACGTGAAAAAAATATCTTGTTTGCCGCCCTCGCAGTGGGGCTGGTCTTCGTGTTAACTCAGGGCTACCCCGCGGTCAAGAGTCAGTACAGTGCTCGTGCGGAAAGGATAGACGCAATACAAACTAGCTTAGAGCGTGAGCGAAGATTAATCGAAGACGCACAGATGTGGAATGAGCGCAGAGCACAGGTTCTCGCAAGAGGCGACGAACTCACGGGGCAGCTTTTCCAAGACAACTCTATACCACTGGTAAGCGCGAATATTCAACGGCTAGTGCGAGACTTCGCAAACGAGACTAATGTCAGTATTACCTCTACAAAGCTCGCCGAGTCGATGGAAACAGATGGTTGGCTGCTGGTAGAACAAGAGCTAACAATTCTCACGAATAATCAGAGCTATATATTGAGTTTTCTTGACCAGATCGAGACATCCTCTCCCCTACTTGCAGTAAGTGGTTTTAGCGTGCGCCGTAATCGCAATCAATATGCAGGCACGATTACGGTCGTTGGGTTCAGCAGGACTACTCCTGCACGCACGGGGGCTGCAGATTAAATCATGAATCACGCGATGATCAGCCTACCGATGTTTGGACAACTCTTAGAGCCAGAGGGCATTGCTCCGGCCCAAGATTTTAACGATTCCGGTGAGTTAGTGTGTAACACGCTGCCGAGTATCGAGCTACGCGCAAAGATACGTTATATCGTGGGCGAACTAGTGAAATTTCGTAGAGGCAAAGGCGATGAAGTTTCGCGCTTAATGAAGTATTGGCGCGCAGAGCTCTCGCCCCAAATAGATCAATCTGAAGATGTCTTCGTATCTGGGTTCGAAGACGATGAAGAGCTAAAAGACCTAGCTTCCGAGGCGCCAATCATTCGGCTAGTCAATCATCTTTTCGCCAGAGCCATGGACCTCAATGCCAGCGATATCCACTTCGAGCCTAACGAAAATCATTTGGATGTACGCTGTCGTGTCGACGGCATCATGACGCGCATTGAGAGACTACCAATAAAGATACATACGGCAGTCGCATCGCGACTCAAGCTAATGGCGAGGCTCGATATCGGCGAGAAGCGATTGCCCCAGGACGGACGCATAGACTCGCGCATCGGCGCCAAACAGCTCGACATGCGTGTCTCTACCCTGCCCGGCGTGCACGGTGAGTCGGTAGTGCTCCGTATCCTCGATCGTAGTGACACTGCAGTAAGCCTGCAGCAATTGGGTATGCCAGAGTCGATTCTCGGTAAGTACCAACAATTGATCACTCAGCCCCACGGGATGATTCTGATTACAGGCCCGACCGGTAGCGGTAAGACAACCACACTTTATGCGACGCTTGAGAAGATCAATAGCGAGAAGCAGAAGATCATTACCGTTGAAGATCCAGTGGAGTATCAGCTCGAGGGTATTACTCAGATACAAGCGAACTCCAGCATCGGCCTTACCTTCGCCGCGGGGCTGCGCTCGATTGTGCGGCAAGACCCAGACGTGTTGATGGTCGGGGAGATTCGCGACCACGAGACAGCAGAGATCGCCATCGAGTCGGCCCTCACCGGTCACTTAGTATTCTCCACCCTGCATACCAACGATGCCGCGGGCGCGGTAACGCGACTGCAGGACATGGGCGTAGAAGGCTACCTAATTAGCTCTAGTCTCTTGGCGATTCAGGCGCAACGTCTCGTTAGACGCATCTGCACCGACTGTAAGGTCGAGCAGCCCCTGACCATCGACGAGGCCAATGTTCTGCAGATAGACGCCAAGGATTATCCGGTACTCCACCGCGGCACCGGCTGTGAGCGCTGCGGCGGCAGTGGTTATCGTGGGCGCATCGGCCTATATGAGCTACTGGTTATGAGCGACACCATTCGTCATCACATCGCGAGTGGCGCGGACGCCAATATCATTCGCGACCAAGCGATCAGTGAAGGCATGAGAACACTCCGGCAAGACGCGCTCGAGAAGCTCGGCGCGGGCCTTACCACCCCTGAGGAAGTCGTGCGAGTGACAAGGGCAATATGAGCGCAGCTTACTATCGATATCAGGCTTATGACGCACAGGGTAATGTGATGACCGGGCAGGTCAACGCAGAGTCCGAGCGCGAGGCATTGAAGATACTGCAAGGCAAGAAGCTCATCCCCGTGAAGATCTCGCGCTCCGATCAGGCCGATACCAAAGGCATGGGCAAGAAGCGCCTGAAGGCGCGCGACGTACTCGACTTCACCACTGGGCTGTGCACACTCGTAGAGGCGCGTGTCCCGCTAGATAAAGCCCTACGTCTATTGGAGGGCATTACAGAGTCCGCAGGGATGCGGCAGCTGGTGATCACCATGCGCCGCGACGTAAAAGAAGGAAAGAGCCTTGCTGAGGCCATGGAGACTAGGCCCGACGTGTTCTCCAAGATGTATATCAATATCGTACGTGCGGGCGAGGAAGGCGGCATCCTCCATCAACTACTGCCCGACCTCGCAGACTTCCTAGAGACAAACGCGAAGAATCGCCAAGCCATTCTATCCGCCATGATCTATCCGATCGTGTTGTTAGTAACGGGCATCATCTCGGTGTTCTTGCTGTTGGCTTTTGTGGTGCCTCAGTTCGCGGTGATGTTCGAGGACGCGGGCACAGAGATTCCGGCCTCGGCCGCGTTCCTCCTAGCCGTCAGTAGTTTCATACAGAGTTATGGTTATCTGTTTATCGTTCTAATCGTTGGGCTTGTTGCTTGGTGGCGATGGCTAGACCAAGACCCGCAGCGCAAGCTGCGCAAAGACGAGTTCCTCCTGTCTACTCCGTTACTAGGAGCCTTGTTGCTCTATAAAGACTGCGCAGTTTTCGCCCGCACTCTAGGGGCGCTACTAGAGGCCGGTATTCCCTTGATCAGGGCACTGCGAGTGTCACGAGAGGTGGTGAGCAATACCGACATCGCGCGACATCTTCGTCAGGTTGAGGACGATGTTCGTTCAGGCTCTGGGCTTGGCATCTCGCTAGAGAAGACGAACCGTTTTCCTACGCTATTGCATCAGCTAATCACTGTCGGCGAGGAATCTGGTAGAACCGGCAGCATCCTGCTTAAGACCGCAGCGAGCTTCGATACCAGCGTGAAGAATCAGATGTCGAGTTTAGTATCGGCGCTACAACCCGCGTTGATCTTATTTCTAGGCATTGCGGTAGGTGGCATCACCATCACAATGCTCTCTGCGGTGTTCTCGATGAACACGGTGGATTTTTAAAATTGGACTGGAGTAGAACTGTGAACGCAACAAGACAACTGGCACTTATAGGCCTCGCGATGAGCTTGGTATCCTGCGCCACTATGCCCGGTGGCGGCAATGCGGGCTCTCGCCCAGGCAATGCCCCGAGCCCTATATCGTCCAGCGCGACAACTACTGGTGCTGCCTCCTCGGCCCTAGTCGTGCAGTCTGCCCAAGACGACGAGCAGCAGCGTCTCATCGATTCGATCAACCGCGATGGTAACCGAAGAACTGGTGGGTATTCTGATACACCGCCCGCTCCGGTAAATGCACTCAGTACCGATGTGGTGGAGTTGAACTACGAGCAGGCAGACTTAAGAGTCGTGATCGAAGAGCTTGCGGCCGCTCTAGACACCACTATCATTATCGACCCAAGCATCGCCGACAAGGTCAGCATCCGCACCTCGGCCAATCGCCCTCTAACCCAAGAGGACATCTGGCCCCTTATTCGGTTGCTCACTCGCCAGGCAGGTGTAACCCTAGAGCGTGTCGGCAATGTGTATTATGCGCGTCAGGGCGATGTTAACCTACCCGTCGAAATCACTACGCGGGGCGACACGGCAGGCACCACGGCAAGTGTCGTAACACAGATCACGCCACTGGTTTACGTCTCTGTAGAGACCGCCTTGGAAATGCTAGGGCCACTAGTGCTGCCAAACGGCAATCTGTCACGTATCTCTAACAACACTCTTGCGATCTCTGCCAGCCCTTCGCAGCTAAGCCGTATTAATGAGCTACTTGCAGTGATAGATGCGGACCCGTTCCAGAATCAGGGCCTGCATCTCTACCCGCTCAGTTTCGCTGCTGCCGCAGAGCTTGCAGAGGAACTGACCGAGGTCCTACAACTTATCGAAGGCAATAATCCGGCTTATCATGTCAAAGGACTCGAGCGTATCAACGCTCTTCTAGTGACCGCGCCGTCAAACCGAGGCTTCGAGGAGATCACGCGTTGGGTGCGCCTACTCGATGCTGATAGCCAAGAGCAGTCCGAGCAATTGTTTCACTATCGCGTCAAGAATCTAACGGCGCTGGATCTAGCGGCAACCCTGACTAGTGTCTTCGAACTCGATGAAGAAGACGCTCCAGTGCGCACGGCCAACGATCGATTCGAGACTGTCGAGGTGGTTACTCCAGAGGGTGAAACGGTCAGCCGAACTGTCCCGTCTTTACCTAACGCCTCGGTGGGCGGCGCTGGCAATGAGCAAGCGGTATCTGCGAATATTAAGGTTTCTATTGTCGCCGACGAGGCTACCAACAGTTTATTAGTGCGGGCCAATCCCCGTGACTATCGCCAGCTACTGGCTACCATTAATCAATTAGACGCAGTGCCTTTGCAGGTGATGATCAATGCCGTGATCGCGCAAGTGACATTAACCGACGCAACCCGTTTCGGCGTTGACTGGGCGCGGGTGGCTCTAGACGCGACGAACGCGCCCTCAACCAGCGCCAGCACCTCCTTTATACCTAACTCAGGATTGAGTGGTCTGCTGTTTACGAAGTCCTTTGTCGATGGCGCCGCTCGAGTCGAAGCCACCCTCGAGGCGATCGCCAGCAACAACGAGGTGCAGTTATTGGCTCGTCCTTCTCTGACTGTAGTGAATAATATGGAGGGTGAGATTAAGATCGGCTCTGTTGTGCCGGTGCGCTCCGGTTCCACGACTACCCAGAGTGGCGACAATATTATCAGTAGCATTCAGTATCGTGACACTGGCATCGTGCTAAGCATTACGCCACGCATCAATAACGACGGCGTGGTAAACATGACAATCACCCAGAGCCTCTCCTCTATTCAAGAGGCATCCGGTGTCGACGATAACCCCATTTTCGACAATCAGGAGATCACCACCTCGGTAGTTGTGCGTAATAATGAGAACATCGTCTTAGGCGGCTTGATTCAGTCGACTAACTCGGACTTGAATAGCGGCGTGCCGGGTTTAAATCGGATTCCCGTAGTGGGCAGATTATTCTCCTACCAACAGGACATCGCAGAGCGCAAAGAACTCTTCATCGTGCTGCGTCCGGAGATCGTCAATCTTAACGATGGCAATGCCGCACAATTCAGCGAAATTCTTAGTCGCTTTGAAATGGCGGCTGAATTATTCGAAGATATAGGCCAATAAATCGCTTTCGGCGCAGGCACTCACAATTTGGCGCCCTAAATGAAAGGAGTACATATGACTAACACAAACTCTATACAAGGCAATCGAGGCTTTACGATAATCGAATTGCTCATCGTGATGGCGATTCTGGGCATGTTGGCGGTGATGGTTGCGCCTAACCTGTTCAACAAGGCTGATGGTGCAAGGCACGATGCCGCTCTTTCACAGATCTCCGCTGTAGGCTCGGCGCTTGCGACTCATCGTCTCGATGTTGGACAGTACCCCGACGAGCTCGAGGGCTTGATGGTGAATACTACCGGTCGCTCAACCTGGGATGGCCCCTACTTGAATAAAGAAGTGCCACGCGACCCCTGGGGCAATGAGTATCAATACACTTCCAACGGCAGCAGCTACACGCTGACCTCGTTCGGCGCAGATGGCCGTGCAGGCGGTGAGGATAATGACGCCGACATTAGCAATTAAGCAGTCGGTTGCCGGATTCACCCTGCTTGAGCTGATCATTGTGTTGGCGATTTTGGCTATGGGCAGCGTGCTTCTCATTCCGAACATCGGCAATATGAGCTCGCGTACATTCACTGCCCAGGCTCGTGAGGTGAGCTCCTTGCTCAACTACGCGCGCCGGACGGCGGTCGTCACTGGCCAACCGACGAGCGCCCAATTCTTTCCAGACCCTGCAATTAACGAGTCTCCCGAATCTGCCGCGCAGAGCGCGCGCTCAGAGCTCGGCCGCTCGGAAACTTGGCAAGCGCGAGGCATCGAGTTCGCATACGAAGACAGCACCCAGCAGCGTCCCGATGTGGAAGACGGAGTTAGCATCACGTTTTTCCCCGAAGGCGGTAGCACTGGTGGTTCAGTAATCCTAACTCTGGACAGGCGTGAAGCCGTTATTTCCATCGATCCTTTCTCGGGCAAAGTGCGCACGGAGTACTCCGATGATTAAACGCCGTCAGCCTAAGATTCCAAAGCGTGCGCAGCGCGGTTTCACGCTATTAGAGGTGATCGTCGCCCTCACGATTACCGCGATGGTTCTAGGCAGCCTGTTTGCGCTGGCGGCCGGCAGCAAACAATTGGCTTTTCGTTCCGGGCAGAGTTTGAATGCCGCAATTGCTGCGCGTGCGAAGATAAACTTCGCGTTACTTGAAGACGAGTATGCAGATGTGGAGATTGCCATAGACGAAGATCGTTTTCGCATTCGCCCAGAAGAATATCTAGATCCTGTCACGCGTAAGACCGAGCCGAGTAGTTTTAAACTCCAGTACTACGAAGTGGTCGACGAGCGAAGCGATGAGGCGATACGCGGGACTCGTTGGATCAGACTCGAGTTGCAAGAATGAGTAGGCTCATGAGCAAGAGTAATTCACAACAAGGCTTCACGCTTATTGAGATCATTCTATCGCTGGCCCTCACCGCGATGCTGCTCAGTCTTCTCAGCACTGGCATGTACGGCGTTATGAACGACTGGGAGGACGATACCTCCGCCCTAGACGAGCGCTTGGACGAGACCATCGCAATCCTACAGTTAGAGCGTGCCTTGCAAGGCGCCTTTCCCCACAGCTACCGAAACGCCGATACATTGGGTCGCTATGTTTACTTTCAGGGTGAAGACGACAGCCTGAGCTGGGTGTCCACGGTGTCGCCACAACGCAGTGGCGGGCTTACCGCTTGGCATCTAGAGTCCGTTAACAATGAAGGCGTGTATCTTAAGCTCGCACCCGCCATGAGCGATAATCCTAGCCCTCGCCTCGAAGATGCCGAGCAGCGACTATTGCTGCCAAATTATACGGCGCAGTTCAGTTACCTGTATGAGGAGCTCGATTTTAGTAAGCGTTGGCGGGACGACTGGCCAGGCCACGAGCTCTCTGTTCTTCCTCTAGCGGTCCATATTCGCCTTACCCCATTGGATGCTCGAAATTCCGGCGATGCTGAGCTAGACGTTGTCGCCCGTATTCGCGCCAATGAACACCGCCAGATACGCCCCGCCATCACGGGTGCTGGAGCCACTAATCCGTTTGCCCCAAGCCCTCAGCTAGGGGGCCAGTGATGTTACGACAACGTGGTTCGGTCATAATTATCGTCTTATGGACCTCAGTGTTGTTAACCGTACTCGTGACGGTGATGGCCGGTAAGGTTCAACTCTCCGCGAAAACTGCTTTTCATAACCGCGCAGCAGTGACTGATCTTGCCCGCATTAACTCCGCAGTGAATCAGGCGGAGATGGAATTGATGTTGGAGCGTATGATTGCGCCCATCGATCGTGTGGTTGAATTAGATGAGGATGGTAACTTCCGCAATCCATATAATCGTTTCAATGGGCAAGCGTTAACTCTCTACTATCCTGCCGACGAAGATATGGTGGTGCGTATTTACGATCATGTAGGCAAGGTAAATTTAAGTGGTATTCGCCCTGCTCAGCTACAACTATTGATAGAGAAACGCCTAGGCCCAGACCCAGATTATCAACAGGTACAGGATCTAATCACTGCTTGGAACGATTGGACTGATTTGAATGATGGCGCGGGTATCAATGGCGCCGAGAAGGAATACTACGAGTCTCTAGACCCGCCCTATAGTCCGCGCAATAACGGCGAGTTGGATAGCGTGGAGGAGCTGCGCCTTATCAGAGGCTTCGACGAATTGTTCAAGGACGTGAACCTGGACGCGGCGTTTACTATCTACGGGAATGGGCAGAATGTGAACCTTAACTTCGCGACCCGCGAGGCGATGCAAATCTTGCCGGGCCTTACCGACGAATACATCGAAGAGATTATCGCCTATCGTGAAAAGCATGACTTTATAAGCAAGCAGCAAGTGGGTGACCTGCTACCGACCGAGAACTTCGTGGAGCTGTCCAATTGGATCGGCTTTACCTACAGCTCTTTCTATTCCATCTTTGCCTATCCAAAACCGCCGCTCGAGAACGAGGAGCAGGCCCAAGAAGAGTCGGATGTTGAAGAAATAGATACTGTATCGCAGGCCTATATGGAGATAGTGGAGATAAGTAAGGATGCCCGCGCGAAGGTCTTCAAGGTGGACCCCTATGGCCGCTTGCCGGACTCACGCCCGGCACAGGTTGAAGACTAGGGACACTGGATGTCCCAGTCGACCCGCATTACCACCGAGCCTACTCCCTTGGTGGATTTGATCTTGATCAGCTTGCTAAGCTTAGTCTCGTACCAGAGCAGCCCGCTGGAATCGGCGACGCCGCCAATCACATAGAACTCCCCTACTCGCATCGAGATCGCGTTAACGCGGATACGCGCCATGATGATATCGCCCTTCTTGAACGGACCCTTCGGCACATCTGTGAGATCAGTAGTGAGATAGGCCGATTGAATCTCGTCGAGCGTGCGCATGATTGCGAACCCGAAATTACATTCTAGGCCGTCTTGCATTATCTCTATCTTGGATTCGAGAATGATGTCGCTTAGCGGTTCAACTTCCTCTATCTCTTCGCCATCGAGATTGCGCACCATGCTGTAGAACACCTTGCAGTCTTTGATCTTGCGATCTTCCACAACGTTGATGTCTGGCACCTCATGGGGGTCTGTGGACTTGCTGTTACAGTAGTCCTCGTAGTGCCCCACTACTTGATGGCTCTCGCCAATCTCGCGGATGCGGCCCTTCTCTAGCCAGATTGCGGTGTCGCATAATTCCTGCACGTGATACATGGAGTGGCTGCAGAAGATCATCGTCTTATTCTGCTTACGGAACTCATTCATGCGTTCCACACACTTCTTCTGGAAGGCGATATCCCCTACCGAAAGAGCCTCGTCGATGACGAGTACGTCGGGGTCTACCATCGTCGCAATCGAGAACGCGAGGCGCACATACATGCCGGAGGAATAAGTCTTTACCGGGCGATCAATAAAATCACCTAGCTCCGAAAATTCGATAATCCTTTGTTCTAGCTCGGCAATATTCTCATCAGAGACACCGAGCAATGCGGCGTTCAGATAGATGTTGCGGCGACCGGTGAACTCGGGGTGAAAGCCAGCCCCCAACTCTAATAGCGCCGCTACCTTGCCCTTGATGGCGATGCTGCCACTGCTGGGTTGCAGCGTGCCGACGAGTAGTTTCATTAGTGTCGACTTGCCGGCACCATTGTCGCCGATGATGCCGAGGCTACGCCCTTCCAGAACAGAGAAGGAGATATCCTGCAACACGTGGAAGTTCTTATGGCGCTGCTTGCGCAGCAATAGTTCTAGTAAGCGGTCCTGGGGACGGTCATAGATTCTAAAGTCTTTAAATACATTTTCTACAGCGATGCTGTGCATAGATTCCTCTGCTCTACAGTACGTCGCCGAAGGCATGACGGATACGCATGAAGACCCAGCCCCCGAAGCAATAGGTAAAGAGGGATACCGGGACGATAATCTGGAAACTCGTCATTGGGAAGTTGCCCAATAGTATTAGTTCGCGGTAGCTGTCGACGAAGTTGTGCATGGGGTTAAGCAATAACCAAGGCTGGTACTCTACCGGTATCAGTGAGATCGGGTAGACGATCGGCGTCAGGAAGAACCATGAGGTAAGCGTTAGAGTAACGATTTGCTGAATATCCCGCAGGAACACACATAGTGCCGAGAGAATGGCGACCAAGCCCATGGTGAACAGGAATTGAAATGCAAAGATCAGAGGCACCCAGAACCACATGAGGTTGAAGTAACCCTGTGTCATCAGATAGACGAGGAACAGCGATAGCGCTATGCCATGGACCATATAAGGCACGATAGTGCCGACGCCAGGGATGATCTGCACCGGGAACATGACCTTCGTAATCAGTGGTGCTTTCTCGAGCAGAAGAGTACTCGCCCTACCCATGGCGTCGCCAAATGCGAACCAAGGCAGATAGCCCATCATCATGAATATCACGAATGGCGTGTTGCCATACTCCACCGGCATAGGCGCACGAAACACCACACTAAAGACGAAGGAGTAGATCATGATATTGACGATCGGGGTAATGAATAGCCACACCATGCCGCCAAAGGAGCCGGCAAACTGACCAGTAAAGTCTTGGCGCACGAAGTTGTGAAACAGACGATAGTGGACGATGGGGGCGAACACCCACTGGCGAAGCATTTGAAAAAACATTCCTAGTCTAGACTTCCTTTAATGAGAGAGAGTGGCGTGGCCTAATTCTGTGGCGCGATCAACCAGTTGCCAACGTCCAGCAAGTCGTCTGCGCTAAGAATACCCGCTTCGCGCTTGAGTAGAAGATTGTAGCGAATATGGTCGTAGCGAGCACGTTGAAGGTCGCGCTCGGCGCGGAAGCGATCACGCAGGGCGTTGAGTACGTCGACGCTATTGACGGTGCCGAGTTCGAAGCCGCGCTGCATTGCTGTATAGGAAAGCGCTGTGGATTCAGCCAATCGCTCTGCTGCGTTAATCTGCAACTCGCTAGACTTGGCTTGCAGATAGGCTAAGCGAGTGCGCTCAACAATCTCTAATTGAATCTGTCTTAACTCATTCTGCGCGATACTATGCTGGCTTCTTGCCTCGTTTACTCCGGCACGATTGCGTCCGCCTGCAAAAAGGGGAATGGATACATTGAGGCCGATATAACTAGAGTCGGTGCTGTCGGCGAGTCTGTTGTCATAGCCGAGGTTAGAACTTTGTTGCTGGGCGACGATAGATACACTGGGCATGTATGCGCCTTGACGCTGATCTATGCGACTATTTGCAGCGCGCACTGCGTACTCGCGCGCGATAATTTGCTGATTGCCACTGCGTGCGCGTTCGAGCCATGTCTCTACGCTACCTTCTACGGAGGGTATTTCTATCTCTCCATTCAATCGATAAAGTTCACCAACGTTCACTCCGGAAACGGAGCGAAGTTTCTCTCGTGCGAGGGCGAGTTCGCTCTCTCGAGTCAACTGTTCGGCTTGGACCGAAGCGAACCTAGCTTGAGCATTATAGAGATCGGTAATTTGGGCTGATTGTAGTTCGTATAGCGATTCAATCTGTCGAAGCTGATTGCTGAAAGTGTCGACCTCTGCATTGATTGAAGTAACGGCATCCTGGGCTTGCAGAACCTCGAAATACTTCTCTGCCACATCGGTAAGTACGTATGAAAGTTGGGCGTAATACTCGGCTTCGGCCTGATCTTCAGCAAGATAAGCGGCACTTCGTGCGCTGAAAGCCGACCAGTTAAAAAGGACTTGGGTGAGCTGAACAGAGTAGCGTTCGCCACGATACTTATTGCGGACATCGCGCACGTTGTCTAACTGATTATTATCCGAAATACTCCCGCTGGCACTGAGTTGGGGCAGTAGTTCTCCGTTCGCGGCCTTCTTGCGTGCTGAACTGATATTTAGTCGATCGCGGGAAATTCGCAATTCTGGACTGTAATCGAGTGCCGCAGTAAAGAAGTCTTCTAGAGTGCTGCCCTGTACTATTACGCGGGTTACAGCCTCTTCTGTGACGTCGGCCGCGAAGGAGGGAATTGCACTTACGCAAGCGAGGCTAAGGCAGAGCGTCGAAATGTAGAGAGGTTTCATACGCATTAGTCTTCAATTAGGCTACGAGCGATCGAATTGGAGAAAGGCTTCATAATATATTGTAAGAAGGTTCTAGAGCCTGACGTGATTAGTACTTCTGCCGGCATACCTGGAATTAGAGTTAGAGAACCGAGGGCCTCCAAACTTTCAGGTGTTACTGCAACACGTGCCAGATAGAAAGGCATCCCTGTATTCTGATCTGCCATGGCATCTGCAGATAGACTTAGCACTGTGCCAAACAAGGTCGGTGTGCGATTACCGAAACTAGAGAAGCGAATAGTGGCCTCTTGGCCGATCTGCACGCGGTCGATATCGATTAAGGAAACACGTGCTTCGATGATGAGCTCGTCACCCTGTGGCACGACTTCTGCGATTGGGGCACCTGGCCCTATCACTCCACCCTCTGTGTGATACTGCATTCCGCTTACTATTCCGGATTCCGGTGCGCGAATGATTGTTCTTTCGACTACATCGTTCAGCGCAGTGACTCTTTCGCGTAGATCTTTCAGACGAGTCTGTGTGTCACTGAGCTGAGCGACAACCTCAGAGCGGAACTCGTTTTCTGTCTGTAGTATCTGTAGCTGCGTTTCTCCGATCTGCATCTGCGTAGAGGAGATGTTAGAGAGTTGCTCTGCTGCTTCTCCCGAAAAAGTCGCATAACTTCTTTCTAGATTGCGTAGGCGTAACTTGTCCGAAAATCCTTGCTCTAGCAAAATGCGAGTATCGGCTAGCTCTTCACCGAACGAAGCGGCTAGCTCTTCCTTGCTCTGTTTCACTGCCTGCAGGCCCGTCACTCTTGAGCGCAGTTGTTCTATGCGCTGTTCGAGGACTGCTATGCTGCCTTCGCGAGTTGCTTTGCGTGCGGCAAAGATCTGGCTTTGCGCCATCATCTCTGAACGAGCATTTGGGTTAGATGAATCGAGTGACGCGGGGAAAGTGACCTCCTCGAGCCCGTCGCGTTCAGCGAGTAAACGTGCCTCAAGAGCGCTCAAGGCAGTGAACTGTGCGGTTACGATCTCTAGCTGTGCCTGTGATTGGGTGCTGTCCAGTTCCACCAATGGCTCGCCCGCTTCTACATAGTCTCCATTCTGTACGTAAATGCGGCTGATCATGCCGCCTTCGAGATGTTGGATTGTTTTCTTATAGGAGCGCACGGTGACAGAGCCGGGTGCATGCGCGGCGCCATCAAGTGGAGCTACTGCAGCCCATACGCCGAACACGCCGAATACTAAGAATGCGATAAGTAGTCCAGCTCTTCGTGGTCCTTCGATGCCGGTGTCCACTTTGCGCGTTTCAGGCGCAGCCACAGCCTTGCTGGGTCTACTGCCAGTAAGTACCGGTAAATTGTCCTGATCTTGTTGTATGTCTGTCACGTTCTATTCCTAGTATCGATCGCAATGTGTTTCAACCTGGTGCGGCCTTGCGTGTGTCGGCTTTAGGCATTAGGTTCGCTAGTACTTGTTCACGCGGTCCAAAGCTAACTGATGCTCCGTCCTTCATGACTAGAATCTTATCCACACACATTAAAACCATTGTGCGATGGGTAATCACGATGACCGTACAACCCTGCTCTTTTACTCTTAATAGTGCCGATACAAGTTCGCGCTCACCCTGGTCGTCAAGGTTCGAGTTTGGCTCATCCAAGATGATGAGTTTGGGGCTGCCGTAAACAGCGCGCGCAAGGCCAATACGCTGCCGTTGTCCGCCAGAGAGTATGCCGCCCGTTCCACCAATAACCGTGTCGTAGCCGTTAGGCAAACGTAGGATCAGCTCGTGTACCCCAGAGAGTCGCGCGGCCTCAACGATTCTGTCTGGATCGATCTCACCGAATCGGCAGATGTTCTCAGAGATCGTGCCGTCGAATAGCTCAATGTCTTGTGGCAAGTAACCAACATGGGGGCCCAGTTCGTGGCGATCCCAAGCGAAAATATCGGCGCCATCTAAACGCACTTTGCCACCGCCTGTTGGCCAAATACCAAGTAGGGCTCTCGCGAGGCAAGACTTTCCTGAGGCGCTTGGCCCAACAATGCCTAGAGATTCCCCTGCTGCCAACTCGAACCCAACGCCGGTAACGACGGGAGTCCGTGCGCCTGGGGGGGTAACATAAACACCTTCCACATTGAGATTGCCCTTTGGCGCGGGCAGAGACATCGATTCTTCGTCTTTGGGAATATTGTCGAGTAATTGACCTAGCCGTTCATATTGCGCACGAGCAAGTGTAAAACCTTTCCAAGTGCCAACAAGCATGTCTATTGGGGCGAGAGCGCGGCCCAGTAGTAAAGAGCCCGCGATCATCATGCCTGGCGATATTTCCTGCTTAAGAGCGAGTAATGCGCCGAGGCCTAGAATTAGCGACTGAGTAATGACTCGAAATGACTTGGAGAATGTCGTGAGAATGCCTGCCCAGCGGCTTGCATCGGTCTGCAGAAAGAGGACCTTGTTGGCACGGTCTTGTTGACGATTGCGAACATTTTCAATCATGCCCATCGCTGAGATGACTTCCGCGTTGCGAATGCTCCCATTGATCTGGTTATTGACCCAGTTAGCCTCGATATTCGCGTTCTTTAGTTTTGAGTTAGTAACTTGTTCGGTCAAGTATGCCAATGCCACCATTACAACCCCGGCAAAGATGGCAACAACGCCGAACCAGAAGTGGAACATGAACATCACGGCTACGTAGATCGGGAACCAAGGTGCGTCGAAGAAGGCGAATAGGCCATTTCCCGTCATAAATTGACGCAGTTGAGATAAGTCACTATTCGGTTGAGCGCCGTTGCTCATTCCACCCGAATAGAGCGCTTGCTTAAAGGTGGCATCGAACACTCGATCTCGCAGACCTAGCTCTATCTTATTGCTGGCACTGATCAGAATCATCGAGCGCACCCATTCAAAAGCTCCGGATGCCGCTAATAGGAAAACCATGATGACGGTCAGTGTTGCCAGCGTCGCGAGGCTGCCGCTTGAGATTACACGGTCATAGACCTGCAGCATGTAGATAATGGGCACCAACATCAGTATGTTAATTGCCGCACTAAAGGCGCCAGCGTAGATGAAATATAGGCGTACGGATTTAAAAGCCTCGAAGAGCTCTTTGTAGCGAACGTTGTTTTTAGGATCTTTCATTGAGGCTTCTTATTTATCGCGTTTTAGTAGTTAGTCCAGCTAAGTGGGGCATTATCGCGCGCATTTCAAGTTTTTAGGCTTAAAGGGGCGATTGTACACCTTCAAAGCAGTGTCTGTTAGGGCGCAAACTAAAGCTCCTTCTCGCCCTCTGCGAGGGCTTTTAGCGTGTCTGGGTCATTGATGAGTAAGCAAGCCGGGCCATCGCGTTTGACAATCTGTCGAGTCTGTAAGGTCTGGAATACTCTGGTGACAGTCTCTCGGCTCAAGTTCAGCATGATTGCGATCTCCATGTGAGTTGGAGGGTTGCTGATCATCGCGGCACCCCGCCCGCCCTTCTCGCCTGCCTCCAGTAGCATCCACAGCTGACAGCAGACGCGCTGGCTGATATTGGGTAAGCCCAATAGAGAGCGTTGCCGTGTCATCTGCCGAAGGCGCGCGGCTAGGCGCTGACCAAGCACCTTGAAAATTTCTGGCTGCTTCAACATGACCTCGCGCAGGCTATCCATTGGAATAAATACCGTGACAGCGGAGGTCAAAGCAATGACATACTCGGGTTGAGTGCCGTGATCGAAAAGGCCAAGATCGCCGCAGAAATCGCCCGGTTCGACAAAATAGAGGCCCACTTCGCGCCCATCGATGGTAAAATCAACTCCTTGCAAGCGCCCTTCGAATAAGAAACACACGGCCTCTTCCTCTACTCCTGCATTCAATACAATGCCGCGGCGAGCAAACTTACGCAGAGAAGACAGTGTCGCAAGTTGACTCAGAATCTCGTGAGACAGAGGTTTTAAAATAGGAAAAGTGCTTAACAGCTCTGGGGTTACCACGTTGTGTTCTATCCCTGGTGGCTGGTTTCGGCGACGCTGGGGCATTATAGAAGCTCTAAGGCGAATAGCAAACGTCAGTAATTACGTGCCGTGTGACTGTAATCACCCGAGTTTCAATTAGCCTGCGATATTCTAAACATCGTCAATCTAGGTCAGTTGTGCCCCAACTGAACTTCACTCCCTAAGGGGAAGAGAATATGCAAACTAGACTACCAATATTAGGGAAACGCTTTGCGACTCGCATCGCGTTGTTGCCATTGCTTCTAGCGATGATGTCGGCCCATGCCGAAACCGGCGCCATTGTAGGCGAAGTGGGCCTCGTGCTCGGCAAGGCTTACCTTAAGTCGGGTGATAAGCGCACGCAGATTCATGCAGGTACTATCATTAAAGTTAGCGACCAGGTGATTACCGAATCGAATGGCCACGTGCATATTCGTTTCGTCGACGACGCCTTGGTTAGCGTTCGTCCCGATAGTACCTTGGAGATTCAGCGCTACGACTTCGATGAGAAAAGCCCCGAAGACTCCTCGATCAAGCTAAATCTTCTAGAAGGCGTTACTCGCGCCATCTCCGGTGAAGGGGCGCACGCGGCCCGTGATCGCTTTCGCCTGAACACCCCTGTTGCTGCGATCGGCGTGCGCGGCACTGACTTCGTAGTGAGTGCCTCGGGTCAGTCGGTTCGCGCAATGGTAAAAGAGGGTGCCATCGTAATGGCGCCGTTCTCTCTGGATTGCCTAGCTTCGACATTTGGCCCTTGCGCGGCAAACGCCGTGGAGCTCTCTGAAGATTCATTGCAGATGGTGCAGGTGGACGGCAGTGCGCCTCTGCCTCGCTTGGTCCCCGCTACAGATGAGCGCGGAGAGCTTTCCACCGAGGAAGTAGCCGTTGCGAATGCTGAACCCGAGACCCGTGCAGACGACAAGACTGCGGGTACAGAGCTTTATTTGGAAAACGTCACTTCGCGCCGTGTGGCCGAAGTCGCTAGTAATGTTGCCTCACGCCCTCCGGTGACCGTGACGCCTAAGCCTCCCACGCCTACTGTTACGCCCGACTTCACGCCGAGCTCTGCAGTGTCGTCTAGTGCTCTGGTTAGCAACAACCTCGTCTGGGGGCGCTGGCTACATAATGCAGGCCTAGGCGCTCAAGAGCGGATTAGTTTGGCATATGGGCAGGCGAGTGCCGGTCGTGACCTTACTATTATGAATGGCGGTTATGCCCTCTTTCGTGACGGTGGCGGCAGCACCCTCGTAAAGCCCGACTTATCAGTGGTGAGCTTCGGTCTCAGCAGTGCCCAGGCCTTCTATCACTCCGATTCGGGAATGGTAGCGATGCAAGTCAACAGCGGCTCCCTGTCGATTGATTTTAATGCCAAGAGCTTTACAACACAGCTCGGCCTAAACTCGGCGGCATCCGGCAAGGTCGATTTTTCTGCCACCGGTACATATGACAGATTTGGCGGCTATTTTTATAGCAACTCTGACGTGCAGCGCATGCAGGGCGCCATTAGCCTAGATGGCACCGAAGCAGGTTATTTCTTCGAGAAAACACTTGGTGAGGGCAAAAGCGTAGACGGCCTTACTCTGTGGGGCGCGCCATAGCCATGAAAACTCTCGGTCGCATCAATCCCATCAAGCAAGCACTGGCCTTTCTATTGCGCCTAGTGCCCTATGGTGCGCGCCTACTACTGTTAGCGCTCGCGGGGGTTTTGACGGTATTGATCGTGTCCTTGTTCAAGAGCAGTTTAGATACGGTTGAGGAGAGTGTTGGTTCGCTAGGTTGGACTCTGAGCCCCGAGACTGCATTAGAGCAGCGCATCACTATCGTCGCGATCGACGAGAAGAGTCTTGCTCAAGAAGGTAACTGGCCTTGGCCTCGCGCAACGATGGCCCGCTTGGTCACGGCATTGAATGATGCTGGCGTGCAACTGCAGCTTCACGACATCGCATTTCCCGAAACGGCACAAGGCGACGATGCATTAGCGCTGGCCCTACAGGCCTCCCGCGGCGCAGTGCTGGCCCAGTTGCCCCAACTGAATTCTGAGCAAACTCTGCGCACTGGCGTAATGAGTCATGCTGTAACTGGCGTAAGCTGTTCAGATGGCTTGCCCAGCACCTCGAATTACATCGCAAATAATGCCTCTTTCGCATCTATTCCCAAGGGGCACATCTCCCCTATCGTTTCTCCGGATGGCGCTATCCGCAAAATGCCAGCGCTCATCTGTGTAGATGGAAGCGCCTACCCTGCTTTGCCTATCAGTGCTTTCCTGCAAGCCCTTAGTACACAAGTTTGGGGTGCCAGCGTTACAGTTGGGGATTCCTTGTTTGGTCCTGCGCAAATGTTACAGCTCGACTCTTATCCAGGGCTGCGCATTCCATTAGACGCCCAGGGGAATATGCGTATCTCCTACCGCAATCTTCCCGAGACCTATCAGGCTATTTCTGCCGCGGATATTCTCAACGGCGATTTCGACCCTGCGATGCTGGACAATGGCTGGGTGCTAGTGGGCGCAACTGCGTTCGGGATCGGCGATATTGTGCCTACGCCCTACAGTGGTGCCACTCCGGGTATAGAGCTGCAGGCTCGTATCTTAGGCAGCTTGCTGGACACCAATGTGCCCTACGCGCCAAGCGGTGCGGCGCTGTTTATGATTCTACTAAGCATGGTCAGTGCGGCTATCTTATTTGCGATAGCCGGTGCCCGTGAGCGTTTCGCTAGCTACGGCCTGCCCATTGCGGGTTTGTTATTGCCCATTACGGCCATCACTCTGCATATCGAGCTGCTAGGTTTTAGCAACGTCTGGCTTGGCTGGGTAAGCCCTGCCTTGTATAGCGTACTTGCCGCGAGCGCCTTGATGCTGCTAGAACAAGCGCGAGTGCGCGACGAGCGTAGCCGTGTTTTTGGTAACTTAAATGCCTATCTCCCAAGCGATGTTGCGAAAGAGATCGCCTTTAGTCTGCCCAGCTCCAGCGTTAATGCACGCCGGGCAGAGGTAACCTTGCTGAGTGCAGATCTACGCAATTTCTCTGCATTCTCCGAGGCTAGGCCACCAGAGGAGTCCGCTGCTCTACTGCATTTCTTCTTCGTGCGTGCTGCAGAGATTGTTGAGCAGCATGGCGGCCGCATTCATGAGTTTAAAGGCGATAGTCTGCTAGCGATTTGGGATGGTCACGACGGGAAAGCGGCATTGCAGGCTCTGCATGCTGCACAGCAAATGCAGGCCTCAATCGACCGCGACATGCTGCCCCAGCATCCACCGCAGGGTCTTGAGCCTTTGGCCTTAGGCGTGGGTATCGAGCAAGGCTCTGTTCTTATCGGCTCCATTGGTCCGGCGCAGCGTCGTACTCATACACTGCTGGGCGATACCGTCACGATTACGTTACGCATTCAAGAGATGACCGCGGAGTTGGCCTCGCCTATTCTGATCGGTGAATGCGCCGCGCGTCAGCTAAGCGATCAGAAGCTCGAGTCTCAGGGTAGCTATCTGTTGGCTGGCCTGCGCACGCCTCATGTTCTATTTGCGCCATTAATGGCTGAATCCCCCGCACGCCGAAGCAAGTCAGACCCCGTCAGCTTAAGCGTTGTGTCTGGCGGTCGCCGCTAAAACCAAGACTCCTCCCTCTATCTATCGCATCCCGTCGAAATGGGGGCATGTTTCTTATTGCTTGTCGCTGTGTGTTTATTGATAATTGCTCGCATGCTTTCTCAATGACATATGCTCCGCTATGTCTGTCGCCTAGCCGGATCCAAAGAGTATATGCGCTGGTCTCTTCTCTCAATTAGCTTATTGCTTCCCCTGTCAGCTCAGGCATGCCCTGATCTGTCGGCATTCTATCAATATGGGGAAGACCCTGAATCCCAGCGTGCTCTGGAGTCTGGGCTAGCGCCTCTAATGAGCGAGTGCCTCCTAAGCTCCGAGTATTTCTCACTGTATGGCGCAGTGGTTATGGAGACCGGAGATCTGGCGGACTCTTTAGATTTGCTCGAGCGGGCCCTGATGTTAGACGCTAATAACGGTGCGGCTCTCATCGACTATGCGCAGGCCCTGTATTTGCGAGGGCAGTTGTTTACGGCCTTGGATCTGAATGGCCAATTGCTAGCGAGAGGGGATCTTCCCGAGAACATCCAGAGCATTCTGGCGCAAAGAGAGCGGCAATGGCGCGCACAGACTCGTCAGCATGGCTTTGGCGCCGATGTGTTGGCCGGCTATGACAATAATCTCAATGGCGCGCCTGACCCTAGCCAAATTACCCTTACGCTTTCTGGCGAGCCGGTAATTCTGACATTGAATTCTGAGTACCAGCCCATTAGCGGGCCCTACCTCAATCTTCGCCTAGGCGGGCAGTTTCGCCAACTAGCGGCAGATCATCAACACAATGTGAGCGCGGAGATGCGCGGGCGAGTTAGTGAAGACACTGGTTCTGACCTCGTGCAGTTAGAGTCGCGCTATAGCTACCTGCGACCGAAACGAGATCATGCATGGCAATTCGGCGCGGCGATGAGCCACCTCTTTTTCGGAGGCAATGCCCTTTACTCAGCGGTGGAAGGCAATGTTCGCTATCAGCACGCCCTCAACGATGCCTGTAATCGCAGCTATAGCTTGGCGACCCAGTATCAAAACTACAATGATCAGAGCAGTTTGAACTCTATTGAGAGTAAGCTCGGCGCGGGCCTGGAGTGTTCCATCCCATTGGCAGGCAAGCCTAGTGCGTTTGGCCTAGAGCTCAGCTTGCTCAATAATACAGCCTTTAATTCGGGTAGGCCCGGTGGCGACCGCAATGGTTGGCAACTCAATGCCCAGTGGCAATACCCCATACTCAAAGGTGTGCTGAGTAGCCAGATAAACCACACCGAGCTTCGCGATACGAGCGGCTATAGCGAACTATTAGACAATGGCGCGCAGAGATGGCTTAAGCGTAGTTATGTGCTTGTGCAATACAGGCAGTCTCTCTTTCCCAATATGGCATTTGTCGTGAATGCCTACCATCAGCATCAAAGCAGCAATATTGAGCTGTTTGATAGCCTCGATAGCACCCTCGAACTTGGCATTAGTATGAGCTTTTAAAAGCTAACTTAATTCTTTAAAAATAGTAGCTTACATTCGAGAGTTAATGAAAGAAACAGGTTGTAATTGTTACGAAGGCCTAGTACTATCCCGGGGCATGTCCGCTTGTGGTCAGGAATACTCGTGTCACTCAAGTGGGTTTAACTAGGAATACGTAGGAGATTTTCCTCTGTGTGACTGTAGTCACAGGGAAATTGATTGGACTTACGTATCCTTGGCACAACCGAATGGGGTCATCCGCTGCTGTAGGCGTGTCACAATCGGATAAAACAAATTGGAATAAATTTTAAGGAGTTCTAACAATGGCGATTTCCGTCGAAGCTCGTACCGAAATTATCGGTTTGGTTGTAGGCATGTTTGGTGCTGCACCAGGCGCAAGTGTTTTGTCTAGCCTAGTTGCATCCTATGAGTCAGGTTCAACTATCTCTCAAATCGCAGCGAATCTTTCTAACACTGCAGAATTCAAAAGCATCTACCCAACGTTCCTAACAAATGGCGAGTACGCAACTAAAGTTGTGGCAAACCTACTTGTAGAAGCAAGTGTTGAAGCGAAAGCAGAAGCAGTTGCTGTACTAACTGCAGCATTGAACGGCGGCATGACTCGTTCTGTTGCTATGGTTGAGGCGATCAAATTCGTTTCTGTAACTGCAAACGACAACGCAACATTCGGCACTTCTGCTGCTGCGTTCGATAACAAAGTTGCTGTTGCCGTGTACTACTCTGTTGATAAGCAACTAAGTGGCGACAGCCTAGCTCAGCTACAGAACGTAGTTGCTGCTGTTGGCAGCACTGCTGCTAGCGTTACTACTGCTAAGGCAGCTATCGATGTAGTGGGCAATGTTGGCACAACATTCACGCTGACTGCTGGTGTTGATACTATTACTGGTTTTGCTGGTGACGACACAATCAATGCTAACTCCAGCACTGCTGGCGCAACAACACTTACAGCTCTGGACAATATCGATGGTGGTGCCGGTAACGACACACTAAACGTCTCTGATGTAAATGCACTGACAATTCCTTCTTCTGCAACTGTCAAGAATGTAGAGAATGCGAATGTTACGACTAGCAAAGAATTGAATGGTGACTTCAGTTCTTGGACTGGACTGACTTCTTTGAAGGCGGCCTCTGCAACTACAGCTACTACTAATCAATCAATCACTGTTGGATCTAGCGATGTAGCGCTCACCTCTACTTATACTGATGCCGCTGCTGGTGCAATTACTACTGGCACAATCACTGTTAATGGCGGTAAGTCTGTAACAGTTAATGCGATTGTTAATGGTGAGCTTGGTGCTGCGAATGCAACTACAGTAGGCAATATCTCTGTAGTTGGTACTGCGGATACAACTGCAGTAACAGTTACCCAGACAGCTCCTGCGACAGCTTCTGCGACAGTAAAAGGTGTCATTAACGGTGATGTTGCTATCACTGACGTGAACTCTGCTTCTGCTACGTCTGCAGGCAAGATCACTGCTGTGACATTGTCTAACTTTGCTACAGCAACTGTGAACACTGGTGCGTTGGCGACTGTTAATCTTTCTGGCAAGGGCACAGCTTTCGATGCGAGCACATCTGGCGCATTGACTACTGCAACTGCTAAAACTGTAGCCTTGAATGTTAATGGGCTGACTACTACTGGCGCTGTTACTTTCGACACCGACGTTACTACTCTGAATGTTGATTCCAGCACTGCTGCTTCAACAATCAACAGCTTGGTAGCCAACAGTGCAACTGCTGTAAACATCAGCGGCGACAAGAAGCTAACTCTGACTGGTCAGACGATTGCTGCAACTGCGGTTGTAACCTCTACTAACTCTGCAGGCGTAACTCTGGGCACGGCTCTTGCCACTGGCTCAAGCTTCGTTGGCGGCGACGGTGCGGACACAATCACTCTGACAGCTGGCGGCACTAAGGCGATCACTATGGGCGCCGGTGACGACACAGTTAACTATGCTGGTGCAATGAGCACAGGCGGCAGCGTAGACGCTGGCGCAGGTACTGACGTCATCAAGATGACTGCAGCACAAGCGGTAACAGCTACAGGTTCTACTGCCTTCGCAGCGACTATTTCCAACTTCGAAGTACTGGAAATTTCTGCTGTAACTGGTGCAGCTACTGCAATCAACATGGCGAATGCTGACGGCATCAACAGCTTGGCGACTAACGGTGTATCTGTTGGCGCGTTGACTATCACTAATGCTGCTGCAGACTTCACTTTCACTCAGAAAGCGGCACTAGGTTTCGCAAGCAGCATCGCTCTTGCAACTGACACTGGCACTTCTGATAACGTGAATCTTGCGTACTCAGCTGCTGACGGTTTCACAAGCGGCACAGCGCTGACAGTTGCAAACGTTGAAAGCATCAAGATCACTACTACTGATGCCAATACTACTGCACAGACTGCTGTAATCGTGACTCCTATTGTTGCTGCGGCAGCAACAACAGTAACGGTTTCTGGCAACATGGGTGTTAGCCTGATCGGTGGCATGACTCAAACAACTCTAACTTCACTTGATGCGTCTGGTTTGACTGCAACTGGTGCGTTCGGTGGTTTGACTTGGACGAGCGGCGCGTTGGCTGCAGCGGCTACTGTTAAAGGTGGCGCGGCTGGTACTAACGTAATCGACTTCTCTGCTGCTACTAAGGCTGTTACCTACACTGGTGGTACTGGTGCAGACACAATCAACTTCGCAAGCTCTAACTCGCAAGCGAACGTTGTGACTCTCGGCAATGGTGCTAACGCTTTTAACGGCGGTACTAATGCTAAAGGTAATAACAGCATCACTGGCGGAACTGGCGTAGATAATATCCTCGTAGCTAACGGCAACAACACTATCTCTGCTGGAGACGGTGCTGACGTTATTACTGTAGGATCAGGCTCTAACACCATAACTCTTGGTGCAGGCGCAGACACTTTGAACTTCAATGCTATCTCTGCTTCAAGCGCTGTGTTCTCTACAGTTACTGATATCGCTGCTGGCGACATCATCAACTTCACTGGTACAGGCATCGCAGTAACTAATACTGATGGTAAGCTTGGTGCTGCATTGACTAGTGGTGTTAGCGATTACCAGACATTCTTGAACTCAGCAGCAGGTCAAGGTCAAGGTAAAGTGTCATGGTTCCAGTTCGGCGGTGATACATTCATCGTTGTAGACGGAGCTGCTGGTACTAGTTTCGCAGCTGGCGTAGACCACGTTGTTAAGTTGACTGGTCTGGTTGACCTGAGCAACTCTACAACTGCTCAAGCTAGTGACGCTTTGACTATCGTTTAATCGATTGTTGAGCTTCAATCGAACTTCGGTTCGATAGAATGAGACGCCCCTTCGACTGTATAGTTGAAGGGGCGTTTCTTTTTAATAGACACCTAAATTCCAATGAGTTTTTCCACTCAACCGATGGCTGCGTATTGATATGACTACCTGGATCGCATTATCTAAAACAGATCACCTCACTAAATGCTGGAAGCCACGCGAGGGCTTCGCTTTTACGAAGGAGATGCAAGTTGTCCCAATTACTATCCCCGAGTTAAGCAAGTTACTGTCGCATTACTGCATCGCGTTTATAAAAGACGAGGATGGCTACCAGGCAGTGGTGTTACTCGGTCTCGGTGAAGAGAAGAACGTGTACCTCAATACTGAGAATAAGTGGCTGGCAAGCTATGTGCCGGCAAACCTAAGAGCCTATCCCTTTATTCTCGGTAATACAGATGACAACAAGAAAATCTTGTGTATCAATCAGTCCCATTTGTGCGACGAAGCCCAATATAAATTATTCGAATCCAATGGTGACTTAGCGAAAGAGACAGCGCAAATGCTAGAGTTTTTGCATCAAAACGACCTAGGCAATCAGGCGAATAGAAATGCCTGTAAGGCCTTAGACGAGGCGGGTCTTATCAGCGATTGGAAGCTCACGGTGAAGACCAGTGACACCGCTGAAAGTTTCGAGATCAAAGGCCTATTTAGAATAGACGAGCAAAAATTAAATCAATTAGAACCAATAGAATTTGCTAAGTTAAGAGACTCGAGCGCTCTGCTATTCGCATACGCACACCTGTTCTCCTTAACTCAGATAGATCAAGTAAGTCAGCGCATTGAGTATTCAAGAAAAGTCAGTAGCGTTGCGCAGACAGAAGACTTAGAAGGCCTTTTCAATGATGGGGGTTCTTTGAATCTAGATAATCTTAGATTCGACTAGAAGGCAAACGCATTTGCCGGTAACGCGCACCGTGTCGAGAAGAGCGTACGATGCGCACTCATAACCTTAATGTAAGCTCAATTTTGTTTCCTTGCTGAGCGAATCGTCTTTCTGTTCTATCCACGAAGGCCATATCGCTTTGGGCCATTCCGCGCTACTCCATAATGCGCGTATTATGACTAGCCACTGCCGCAGCGCATTGCTGTTAGTTGCTAGGATTGCTTCATCGTTTGAAGTCGAGCGAAAAAGCATCCTCAACACTTCAGGATCTGGTTTCAAATCCACTGCATCCACTAACCAACCCGATTCATTATGAATGTTCTCTACCGGGGCCTCCGGTGTTAGCTCTGCTTTAGCTGCTTCTTGAGCAAAGCTCTGTACGATATCGAGAGGTATGCCATCTTTAGTCTGTTTCTCAAGCCATGCAAAAAGATGGGGCAATAAGCGTATAAGAAGTCGTTGGCTTAGCCAGAGGACGGTGGTTTGATTAGCGCCTAATTCTCCGGTAATACGAATCCTGTCTTCGGCTTCCACGTATTCGGTTGTGATGCGTTGCAATTCATTCATGTTTTGTCGATATCTCTTTATTACGTAAGCGTTGAATATCAGTTAATGTGAGGGTGGAAGGCGCGATTTACAAGTGAGTTCTACTGGAGCCCTATCCATAAGGATTACCTAGTGAATAGTGCCGGGTTAGACAAACTATTTTTGAAGGGATGCAGTCAAAAGCGTAACATTGCGCTAAGCACAAACTGGATACGCCTAATATGCGGAAAATTATCACAGCACCTTTGTTTGCACTCCTCGCGTCGATCGCCAATACAGGCATTGCTCAGGATTTAACATTGTTCGAAGCCGTAGAGACCCCCGCTAACGCTGGCGGCCCTAGCGCCGCACAGGCCCGTGAGCAGCGCAATCTCCCCAATGGCCCTGCCTTCACGCTCTTGGGCACCAGCCGCATCGGAGATACCCGTCGCGCTAGTCTTATCGATAGCGATGGCAAGGTGGTGGTCGTAGAGCTGAGCGACGAGGACTCTACTCCTATACCAGAACACAGCGGCTATAGCATTGTGTCCCTGGGCTCGGGAAAGGTCTCGATCAGTATGCCGGAGGACACTCCCTGCATCGGTTCCAGCGACAAGGGCGTGCACTGCGGCTCTAATGGCCTAGCAGAGTTATCCCTGACTACAGCAGCCCCTATAGTGCTTGCGAGCAGCCAAGAGAATAACAATGGCGCTCCAGAGCAAGCGGGCGGCGCCGAGGAAGGTCAGCCCGAGAATCCGTTTGCAGCGGCGCTGCGTGCGGCAGCTCAGAACGAGGCGAGTGCACAGAGTGGTCGCCCACGTAGGAATAATGGTGAGGGTTTCGAGGCTCGCCGTATCGCAGACGAAGATGTGCCACCAGGCATGCGCAAGGTGCGCACACCCTTCGGCGACCGTCTTGTTGAACTCTGAGCATGCATGACGTGAGTCAACCGTCGTCACAACTCCCAGATGCAGGTCTAGCGCTTACGGTCTCGATCGTTGTGTATCGATCGGACCCTGCCGTGCTGCAGCTCACTCTGGACTCTATAGTGGGCGCTATCCACCATGCGCAGGGCACAGGCCTGCTGGGCAAGGCTTCCATCGAAATCATTCACAACTGCGTCAGTGAGCCGGCATTGACGGCGCTTGTCGCTGTCTGCCGCAAGCAGGCAACTGGCATCGACATCGCGCTGTTGGAAGGCCATGGCAATGTCGGCTACGGCCGGGGCCACAACCTGTCTATTAACAAGGCGGAGTCGCATTGCCATCTGATCCTGAACCCCGATGTTACGCTAGCGCCAGAGTCCCTAGTGGAAGGCCTGCAGTTCATGAGCCGTAATCCAGAGATTGTAGCTCTTAGCCCTGCGGTCACAGACGGTGAGGGGCATAAGCAATATGTGTGTAAGCGCTACCCTTCCGTTCTGGACTTCCTATTACGAGGCTTCGCGCCGGCATTCCTGAAGCTTCGTTTCGCCACTCGCTTAGCGCGCTATGAGATGCGTGACTTGCCCGAGCAGGAACCCAGTACCGATATTCCAATCATCAGCGGCTGCTTCATGTTGTTCCGCACTGCTGCATTGCGCGCTGTAGAGGGGTTCGACGAGCGCTATTTTCTCTATTTCGAAGACTTCGACCTATCTTTGCGTGTGCACAGCAAGGGCTGCCTCGCTTATCTGCCCTCGATGCATATCGTGCACCTAGGTGGGAATAGCGCGCGCAAGGGGCTGGGGCATATCGGCATGTTCGCCCGCTCTGGTCTGCGCTTCTACAACTCCCATGGTTGGCGCTTGCTGTGAATAGTATTAACACTCCGATTGCGCAGGCTGTCTTAGTCACTGGTGCCACTGGCTTCATTGGGCGCTCCCTTATGCAGCGCCTATTAGAGAAGCAACTGCGGGTTCATACGCTGTCTCGGGAGTTGCCCCAGCTGGGCCCGGATCAAGCCGGCTGTGTGCCCTTCCAGGGCGATATAGCGGACACAGAGTTGCTCGCTCAAGCGTGCAAAGGGGTTGATACGGTGTTTCACCTCGCTGGCTACGCGCACGTGAACCAACACGATGTGGGCGAACTGCAGCGCGTCAACGTCGAGGGCACCCGAGCTCTATTGAACGCGGCCATTGCCGCGGGTGTGCGTCGGATCGTCTTCTTCAGCAGTATTCTTGCAGATGCACGCCTAAATCCTGAGGGCAGTGCCTATGGGCAGAGTAAGTTAGAGGCCGAAACCCTGCTCCTCAAGGCGGCGAGCGCGGGCCTGATAGAGGTCTGCTGCCTCCGACCGGCTAATGTGTATGGCTTGGGCATGAAGGGCAATCTTTTAACGATGATACGCCTAGTGCAGCGTGGGCTTATGCCGCCACTACCAGTGCCTAGCGCCAGCCTGTCCTTGGTGGGCAATCGGGATCTCTGTGAGGCGGCGCTACTGGCCGCACAAGAGCCCCAGGCGAATGGACAGGTCTACGCTGTTACCGACGGCAAGACCTACACCATGAAGGGCATCGAAGTCTCGGTGCGCCGAGCTCTGGGCCGTGCGCCGCGCAGCTGGCACACACCCTTGCCGGTTTTCTATATTGTCTTCGCCACTTTGGAAGTACTCGGCAAACTGCTGCGCCTAGCGAACGCGCCTGGCCTGCGTTCCTACCGCGCTTTGCGCAGTGGCAGCGTGGTTTCCAGCGAGAAAATACAGCAGGAACTGGGCTATAATCCAGCCGGTTCCCTAACTGACGAACTCCCCGGCATCATGGCGCAGCGCGCGCAATGATGTGAACCAGACACCAGAAGGTGTCGCTTTAGTGTAGAAGGCCCAGTGTGAAAGTCATTCCAACAGCAATTCCCGATGTCCTAATCTTCGAGCCCACCGTCCATGGCGACCATCGTGGTTTCTTCCTAGAGACGTGGCGCGAATCGAGCTTCAACGAGATCGTCCCTGGGCAGCGTTTCGTGCAGGACAATCATAGCAAGTCCGGCAAGGGCATCTTGCGAGGCCTGCATTATCAGCTGACGCAACCGCAGGGCAAGTTGGTGCGCGTGCTCGCTGGTGAGATCTATGATGTCGCTGTGGACATGCGCCGCGCGTCACCCACCTTCGGTCGCTGGGTCGGTGTTACCTTAAACGCGGACACTCATCGCCAGCTGTGGGTTCCGCCAGGCTTCGCCCATGGCTTTATCGTGACCAGTGATAGTGCCGAGATGGTGTACAAGTGCAGCGACTACTATAACCCAAGCGATGAGCACTCATTACTCTGGAACGACCCCGAGCTTGCAATCGATTGGCCATTAGCTGAGGCGGGGATCGAAGCGCCGGTGCTATCCGCTAAGGATCGCGATGGACGCCGTTTTGCAGATGCTCTAGTCTACGAGACCCGCTAAACGAGGTGTATGAAATGGGTAAGCGAATCGCAATAACGGGGGCAAATGGCCAGCTAGGTCAAACCCTGATGCGCTCCGAGCTTTTCGAAGAGCACATACTTTTGCCATTGGGCCGTGATGACATGGATATCACCGATCAGGCTAAAGTGAGTGCGACACTCGATTCATTGAAGCCGGATATCATCATCAATGCGGCCGCCTATACCGCGGTGGATGCCGCAGAAAGCCACCCCGAACAAGCCTATAACATCAATGAGCAGGGTGTGAAGCACTTGGCGCGCTGGGCGAAGTCCAAGAAGGCCCATTTGATCCACGTCTCCACAGACTTCGTGTTTGCCGGCGACAAGAATCGACCCTATAAGGTAGACGACGCTACCGGGCCAATTAGTCTCTACGGGCAAAGCAAATTGGCCGGAGAGAAGATGATCGCGACTTTGCTACCGGGTAAGGCAACAATCGTGCGCACCGCCTGGCTCTACTCTCCCTACAACAGTAATTTCATGAAGACCATGCTGCGTCTAATGCGCGAGCGTGAATCCTTAAACGTGGTCGATGATCAGATCGGCACGCCCTGCTCCACTCAATCGCTGGTGTCTTGTCTGCATGCAGTAATCGCGCGCAACGAGCCGGGTGCCACGTACCACTGGACCGATGCGGGTGTGGCAAGCTGGTACGATTTCGCGGTGGCGATACAAGACGAAGCCCTGCGCTTGTCTTTATTGGACCACGCGATACAGATTAACCCTATCTCGACGGAAAAGTATAAAACGGCTGCGGCGCGCCCGCCCTATAGTGTGCTGGATAAATCCAAGGCCTTGCTGGAGCTGCAGTGTCCGCAGGTGCATTGGCGAGAGGCCTTGCGAGATACGCTGAGGACCCTGAGCGAAAAATAAATTGAATACGAAAAGAGCCACTGACTGTAGGAGCCTGCCCTGCAGGCGAACTGGTACGATTTATGAAGATCTGCGGAATATTTTAGCCCATCGCCTGCAGGGCAGGCTCCTACAGATAACGAAATATTCTAGATCAAATAGAAATTACAAAAATTAAGAGAGACCATTACATGCGCAGCGTACTAATCACCGGAGCAGCAGGTTTTATCGGAGCGAACTTTACTCACTACTGGTTAAAGCAATATCCAGAAGACCGAATTATCGCGCTCGATGCACTAACCTATGCAGGTAATACTTGGAATCTGCGCGATATCTGGAAGAAACCCAATTTCACCTTTGTTCAAGGTGACATTACAGACCAAGCATTAGTCGAGAGTCTCATCAAGCAGCACGAAATCTCGGTAATCGTGCATTTCGCGGCAGAGAGCCATGTAGATCGTTCGATAACAGGGCCAGATGCCTTTATTAATACGAATATCATTGGCACGCATAGTCTATTGAAAGCCGCCAAGAAGTGCTGGCTCGATCAGGGCGAGGTGATTCCTCATCACTTCCACCATGTCTCTACAGACGAGGTCTATGGCACATTGGGATCTGAGGATCCGGCCTTCACCGAATCTACGCCCTATGCGCCTAATTCTCCCTATGCTGCAAGCAAGGCAGCGTCCGATCACTTGGTGCGCGCCTATCATCACACCTATGGTCTAAGGGTCACCACCAGTAATTGCTCGAACAATTACGGGCCCTACCATTTTCCAGAGAAACTAATTCCGCTGTGTCTTCTCAACATCCTGCACGGCAAGGACCTTCCGATTTACGGCGACGGACAGCAGATTCGCGATTGGCTCTATGTCGACGATCATAGCCGTGGTATCGATCTCGTTATCAAGAGCGGCAAGCCGGGTGATACTTATAATATCGGCGGCAACAATGAGTGGGCGAACATAGACACCGTTAAACTACTTTGCCAATTGGTGGATGGATTCTTTGCGACAGACGAAGAGCTGCGCACGCGTTTCCCGCAGTGCCCTGCATCGAAAGGCAATGCGAGTACGAAGCTAATTACTTATGTGACAGATAGACCGGGTCATGATACCCGTTATGCCATTAACGCTGAGAAGATCATGTCGGAGCTAGGCTACGAGCCCCGTGCTGGGTTCGCCGATGGGCTCACCCGCACAGTGCAGTGGTACTTAGATAATCAGACTTGGTGGGAAAAAATCCAAGACGGCAGCTATCAAGACGGTTTCGAATCCGCCTAGGGCAGTAAGTAAAAATACTGTTCGTCGCCATTGGAATAGACCATTTTAAAGTCTTCCGTGCCGTCGCTGTTCAAGTCTGCAACGCCAAACAAACCCGTTGTAGGCGAGGCGCCGCTGTAAGTAGTTGGATCTACACGGCGCACGATAAAGTCTGCATACATGCGCAGCGTTCTGCCATTGAATTCGAATGCGCTGATGCCATAGGGTTCGAAGCGCACATTGCTCACACCATTTAGGGCTAGCAAAGCATTTATGTATTCCGAGCCAATCACAGGGGCCGTCGTATACAACTGCTGGCGCAAAGAAGTTGTGCCCGACAGATAAACCACCTGCATATACACCTCGTTCGGCAAGGCTGTATTGGGGTGTGGAATTAGATAGACGCCCTGCGTCGCATTGGCTGCCGCTAGGCTAGAAGTAATCGATGGGCGTAGATTATAGCGATCGTAAAAGGAGTTATTGATCACTAGTTTGCCGCTGCTATCTAAATCTAGTGGGGGCGGGCCCTGATTGCGCTGCACGGTTAAGTTGCCATTTTTAGTAATGGTCATCTTCGGCAAAGACATCAAATTCAATGCGCCCTGCAATACCGAAGTGTTCGCCATCGCGGGCTGGAAATTAATCTGCAAACCCTCGTCGGTCACTATACGACCACTTTGATCCTGATTGAGGAAAATCGCCGCGTTGCTGGTGCTAGCCTGCCCTGCCGTATAAGGCAAGATGTGGAAAGACGTGTCGCCGACAGGGATTTCCATGATGCCAGTAGTCCCAGATTGCACGGCAACTAATGAGGTGATGGTCAATTCCGGCACGCGATTGATAGTCGCGAGAATGGTGTTGGCGGAATTGAAAGGGGAGTTCTGCGCAAGGCTGATGACCTCTCCCTGAGTGATGCCCGCAACGACAGGGGTGATCTTTGTCAGTTCAGAGGTGAAGTCTAAGTCGTCGTTCACGATCGTGACAGTGGCGCTGGCTTGGGTGCCTAGCAAGGCGCCGCCGGTTACGGCAGAAAGGTTCATGGTAAACGTCTTGTTCGCCTGGCCTAATGTGTTATCGATAATGGTAATGGGAATAGTCTTGCTGAGATCTCCCGCTGCGAAGGTGAGTGTGCCGCTTGCCGCAGTGAAGAATGCGGGTGATGTTGCTGTGCCGTTGACTGTTGCGTAGTTGACGGTTACCGCCCCATCGCTGCCGCTGGTGCGGCTAACGGTGATAGACGCGATGCCGGCGTTCTCGGCCACGCTGAAGGTGGCGCTGGAGAATTGTAGAGTACCTTGCTCGTAGTCTAGGATGCTCAGTGTGGCGGCGGAATTTGTGCCAATAGTGTCCCCTGTAACTGCCGACAAACCCAAGATTACAGTTTCAGGGCCTTCCACTAGGCGGTCATCGACTATCACTACGTTAACGGTCTTATTGGCGGCATCGCCCGCAGCCCAGGACACGGTGGCAGGGGTGAAAGTGTAGTCGCTGGTCGCGAGAGCGGTGCCGCCGGTAACCGACACCAAAACTGAGGCGGCGGCCGTAGTGTCCCCGGTGCGTTTGAGGGTAATGGTGGCGGGCGTGGTGATCTCGTTGGTGCTGAAGGTCGTGGCATTGAATTCAACTACCCCAGCATGGGCGGCGCCGAAGAGGCTCAATAGGATGAAAGTCAGTGCGCTGCGCTTAATAAAAGTCATGAATACTGCCGTGATATTGCTGTGTAAAAGCGGGTTTAACATGTTTAATACAGCGGCCGAGGCCGAGTTTTCTTGAGTGTTCCTGGTTCACAAGGATAGCGGGTTTTAGTGGCTAACTCACGAGTATTTCCGCAGAGTGTGAGATACTTGGCGCGCGTTCCTCGCCAATAGTATTGCTCAGGAGACTCCTTGGAATGAGAGCATCGAAACAGCGTTTTCTCAAGATTGTGTACCCAATAGCTTTATTGATCGCTTTTTTTAGCCTTGGGAGTGCGCAGGCTAGCACTGTTCTGCAATTGGACTTCGGTGAGGTCGTGGAAAGTGCAGAGCTAGTCTTCGAGGGCCGCGTCACGGCCCTTCAGGCTCAACGTATCGCAGATGGCAGCATTCACACCTTCGTCACCTTCCAGATAAATGAAATCATCAAAGGCGAGTTCGCCGACGACACGATCGAGCTGCGATTTCTTGGCGGCCAAGTTGGGACCCGAGGACTCCAGGTGGGCGATATGCGCATGCCCGCAATGGGGGAGACTGGTATCTATTTCGTCGAGACCCTGCGTGATTTTCAGGTCAATCCGCTAGTGGGCTGGGCACAAGGCCATTTTCTCATCGAAGAAATAGGCAATGGCGATTCCGTCGTGACTACGACCAGCCATGTGCCGGTTGTCGCAGTAAAAGGCGCTGACGTTGCCTCCATGACACTCTCTGAGGCAGAGTTTAGCAAGGGCGTCGCGAAGGGAGTTAGCGTGCGTAGAGGCTTTGCGAGCAATGCGACTCGTGGCCTAAGTAAAGACCAATTCAAGGCTAGTGTCCGCGAAATAATGGGGCTAGCTCAGTGAAAACTAAATTCAAAACCATAGCGATTGCCTTGTCTGCAATATTGTTGGGCGGCGCCTCCATGACCGCTTTTACGTTCAATATTGCGGGGATTAAGTGGCCGGGTGCGACGGCGCGAATCTATATAGGGATGCCCGGCAGTTCGCCAAGTGGCACTAGCTGGCGAGATGGCTTGGCTCGTGCTGCCAACGAGTGGACGGATAAAACACCGTTTAACTTTGTGGTGGATCAGACTTACCGGAACCCTTGCCAGGGTTATACCGCGTCAGGCCCTAACGGCGATTTCAATAATGGAGATGGCGATGGTCGCAATGGCGTCGACTTCTCCTCAACGGTATGTGGCAATGCCTATGGTGACAATACCCTCGCCGTTACCCTGATATACACAGAGTCCAATCTACTGGGTGGCTTCGATATCACAGAGGCCGATATCGTTTTTAATGCCAATACTAGATTCGACATCTACGATGGGCCATTGGTCGATCAGTCCAGAGGCATCGATTTCGGTCGCGTTGCATTGCACGAGATGGGTCATGTCATTGGCATGAGCCACGAACAAGGCAGCGCCTCAATTATGCGCGCCACCATCGGCAACCTCTTTGCTCTGCAGCCGGACGATATTGAGGGGGCCACGACACTCTATACCGGCTATACGAATTGCCCCGTCACCTCTATCGACTTCGGTCGTCTCTCCGGTGCCTTGAGTGGGGGCGACTGCAGCGTGAAGCAGCTAGTAGGGGGCGGTAGCGACGATAGCCTTGTCGACACTTATGAGTTCACCCTAGCACAGACTACCTCGGTCACTTTCGGCATGAGCTCCTCCTCACTCGATTCGGTGCTGGTGTTGATGGATGCTAGCTCGAGGGTGCTCGATGTCGACGATGACAGCGGCGCGGGCTGCGACGCGAGAATCTCAAAGACCTTAGCGGCTGGTACCTATGCCGTTCTTGCCAACACATTCGCCGAAGGGTCCGAGTGTGGCGATACTGTCGGGCCTTATCAGATTACGATGAGCTACCAGAGCAGTGTGCTCCTCGAGCGTGGGCGCAATACTAGCCTTCAAGGCTCTGTGAGCAATGCCAGGTTCGCCGGGGCTGTAAAGGCCAAGAACAAAAGCACTTATAGCAATATTGTTAAACCTAGCGAGTTCTTCGACGTTGAGGGGCGTATCACTGTCGATGCCCAGCACCAGGGCCAGCTTGGCTTCATAGTAGTCGCTGGCATCTTAGATAGCGGCGAGATTCTGTTACGTAATTCGGCGGGGCAGTTTATCCCCTACGACGGTAAGGGGGGCATTACCAAGGCAAGCACTAAGGTGCTTACGGCCCTTGAGAGTGTCAGTATATTGGGTAATACAAGGGCCTCAGACTTGGGCCTGAATGACATCGAAGTCAATTTCCTAATAGGCTACGGCGTGAACAGCAAACCCAATGAGCTGTATTTCCACAGCGCCCCGATCAATCTAGTGGTAACGCCTTAATGAGCATCAATAGATAATGCAAATTTACTCCGGCGCCCCTGTGGCTGTATAATCGCGCGCATCTCATGGAAAAGATGGTTCGTGGCAGCAT
>TARA_R110002167_G_scaffold20452_2_pt1 | contig 96831 bp, 97 predicted proteins | sample TARA_R110002167 | Tara Oceans TARA_R110002167 (sample SAMEA4398238) | marine metagenome | biome: Polar Biome; feature: [MES] marine water layer (ENVO:01000295) within the mesopelagic zone...; material: water (ENVO:00002006), including particulate matter (ENVO:01000060) such as......
CCGCCGTCTGGGGTGCAGCGCCAGGTTCAGCAAGGCGAAAACCGCCACCATCAGCAGGAAGGCCTGGCTGGCATTCGCCGCCGCTCGCGCCTCATAGGCCGCGGGATGGCGGATCGCTTCAATCACGACGGGCTCGACCCACCCGGCGCCGCCATTCGTCAGCACGGTGTGGAAGCATTGTTCGGTCTGCAGGTCGAGATTGCGCGATTCCGGCGGGGCGCCGCGCCGGAACAGGGTGATATTGATGCCGGTATCGCGGGCGAAGACCAGGCTGCCATCGGCCGCGATCTCGTCGGGGCCGGGCAGGACGCCGCAGGAGAGCGTGGCATCGTCGAGCGTATCGCCCGCCGCATCAGCGCCCGGCCGCAGGCGCGCCCGCCGGTCCTCGATATCCCCGGCGCTCTGGCTGCGAATGGTGGCGGCATCAGGCGTGAATGTGATCGCCAGCGGACGAATGCCGGCCGCGGCGCTGAGCGCAAAGAAGGCCAAGGTCATGATCAGATAGATCCGCATCGGCGGCGAGAACTGCATCCGCTTGCCGTCGACATAATCGCGCGCCACGCCGCCGGGACGCATATAGAGGCCGCGCAGCGTGGTCAGGAAACGTCCGTCCCAGGCGAAGGCGCCATCGAGAAAATCGGTCACCAGTGACAGGATGGGCCGGCGCAGATCGGCTTCGGCCTGGCCGCAAGCCGCGCAATAGGGTCCGTCCAGCGGCGCACCGCAATTGGCGCAATGGCGTTGGTCAGGCGTGGAGGGCGGCCGGGTCGAGGTCAATTCGGGCTCCTGCGCCGCGCGGACAAACCCCATCTAGCCCGTGACCGGGGCCGTGCGTCAAGCGCAAGGCCGGGGCGGGAAGCGTTATCAATAAAGGGAAAAGTGGAGGCTTCTGTTGCCAGGTGCCTCCGGACCCCGCCTGAGCGTGCGAACACCCAGGAGTTCATGTCGAAGTTAGACGCGCTGACTAGGCAGCGAGACGGACTTCTTCAGCAAAGTTGTCATTGGCAACTTTAAGAATGAGCCTGTATCGGGCCTCACCCGGGCAAAAGCAGTCTCCTTTACCCATCCGTCGATCCTGTTTCGGCCCCATATTCGCTTGCCAATACAAGCGGAAGGTAATGGTGGAGCCGCCGGGTACTGCCCCCGGGTCCGGTCTGGTTATTACGAGCGCGTTTATCGCCATAGTCAGCAAGCTGACACGAGGAATATAGGGGCTCGGGACCGGTTAAGGAAGGGGTGGGGTCAGCAATGGAGTGGATTTCCTGGCAAAGATTCAGGTTTACGTTGAAATGCTCGCCTAGGTGGCGTTAACTCCCCGCCGGGGAATGCAATGGCGAAAGTAGGGAGATTGAGCCGGCGCTCCTTTCTGGCGCGTGTGGCTGGCGGTATTGTCGCCACGGGTGCCGTCGGCGCGGTCAATGGCGCCGCATCGGCGCAGACCTATACCGGCCAGTCCGACAGCGATGGCGGCGCCAATGCCGATCCGGGTGGCTATGGGCGCGGCGGAGGCGGTGTCTCCGACAGCGATAGCGGCGCGCGTGCCGATCCGGCGGGGCAGGGGCGGGGCACAGGCAGTCAGGCCTCCTCCGGGGTTACGGACAATGATAGCGGCCGTTCGGCCGATCCCGTCGGCAATGGCCGCTCGGGCCGCACACAGCCCGCCAACGCGGCACCGGCCTCGAACCCTGCGCCCGCTTCAAACCCGGCACCGGCCGCTAACCCTGCGCCGGCCTCTAATCCAGCCCCGGCACCGGCCTCGAACCTGGAGGCGGAAAATGCCCGCATCGCCGCTGAGAATGCCCGGATTGAAGCCGAGAACCGGCAAATCGAGGCCATGCGCCAGGAGCAGGCCCGCCTGCAGGCCGAATTGCAAAGCCTGGGGGGCGGCAAGCCGAACCGCTGATCGCCAGCTGGCCCGGGGCACCCATGAGAGCCGCCGGCCATGCAAAACGGGGCATGCGCCTGCCGCTTCCGGCCAGGCGCATGCCCCGGCCTCTGCCTACTCGCCGAACGACATGTGGAATACGTTCAGCTTGTTGCCGTCCAGATCGCGGAAATAGCCGGCGTAGAAGCTGTCGCCGCGCGGGCCGGCGGGGCCTTCGTCCTGGGCGCCGAGCGAGAGGGCGAGGGCGTAGACCTTGTCGACCTGTTCCTTGCTGTCGGCCTCGAAGGCGGCCATGACGCCATTGCCGACGGTGGCGGCTTTGCCATCGAAGGGTTTGGTGAGGCCGATGCCGGCGCCGCCGCCGGGTTTGCCCCAGGCGATGAAAGTGTCGGATTCCATCATCCGGCCGACGCCGAATTCGGCGCAGATCTTGTCGTAAAACGCGGCGGCGCGCTGCAAGTCATTGGATCCCAAAGTGACATAGCCAAGCATTCTGTTTCTCCCTTAAAGACGGCATCGTTCCGTTTATGTTCCGATTCCGCACGCTAGCGCATGTAATGGCCAAGGCAAGCGAAATCTGACCGGCCCGCACGCGATCGTGATTGCGCCCGCACGCCGCCATGGCGGGACGGCCGGGAGCCGGATCGAGGAAACGTGTGGATCATTCTGACGTCGACGGTCCGGTTGCGGCGAATCGGATGTAGAGTGGCTGATCACGTGACGCAGGGGAGAAACGCGATGGCCGAGACAGCCGTTCTTGAGCCCGGACTTGAATCCGGCAGCGCTGCCGCGACCGGCTCGGCGGCCGAGGCGGCCTATCTCGATCTGCTGCGCGACATCCTCGAACACGGGACGCAGCAGGACGACCGCACCGGGGTCGGCACGCGCTCGGTGTTCGGGCGGCAATTGCGCTGCGACCTCTCCGAAGGCTTTCCGCTGCTGACGACCAAGAAAGTGCATTTCAAGTCGATCGCGATCGAATTGCTCTGGTTCCTGCGCGGCGAGACCAATGTGCGCTGGCTGCAGGAGCGTGGCGTCAAGATCTGGGATGAATGGGCCGATGCCGATGGCGAACTCGGCCCGGTCTATGGCAAGCAGTGGCGCCGCTGGGCCGGGCCGGACGGCACCGAGATCGACCAGCTCTCCAACCTGCTCGAGCAGATCAGGAATAATCCGGCCTCGCGGCGGCTGATCGTCTCGGGCTGGAACCCGGTCGATGTGCCCTCGATGGCGCTGCCGCCCTGCCACACGCTGTACCAATTCAATGTCGCCGACGGGAAACTCAGCTGCCAGCTCTATCAGCGCTCGGCCGACATGTTCCTCGGCGTGCCCTTTAATATCGCCTCCTACGCCCTGCTGACGACGATGGTCGCCAAGGTGTGCGGGCTGGAGCCGGGCGAATACATCCATACGTTTGGCGACGCCCATATCTATTCCAACCATATGGACCAGGTCGCCGAACAGCTTGGCCGCCAGCCGCGCCCGCTGCCGCGCCTGCGGCTCAAGCCGGATGCCAATGACCTCTTCGCCTTCGAGTATGAGGACATCATGCTGGAGGATTATGATCCGCATCCGGCGATCAAGGCACCGGTGGCGGTATGAGCGGGGCGAGCCCGTCCTGTCTCAACGCTTTGGGTGCCCGCATCGCGCAGGTCTCAGACATCTACGCCGAGCGCTACCAGATTGACCGCTCGGGTGACTGGTATCTGCTCAAACTGCAGGAAGAGCTCGGCGAGCTGACCCAAGCCTATCTCACCACCACTGGCCGCAGCCGCAAGCCCGCCGATGAGGGCGCGCGCGAAAATCTGGCGCGTGAAATGGCCGATGCGCTGGGGATGCTGCTCCTGCTGGCCCGCGATGAGGGCATCGATCTTGATGCCGCGGTGCAGGATAAATGGCTCAGCTGGCTGGAGCGCGAGGACGTGTCATGAGCGGCGGGGAACCGGCCTTCGGCCTGCCAGCGATCTGTCTCATCGTCGCGCGCGGACGCAACGGGGTTATCGGCGCACAAGGCGATCTGCCCTGGCGGTTGAGCTCGGATCTCAGGCATTTCAAGGCCACCACCAGCGGCAGGCCGATCATTATGGGCCGCAAGACCTGGGACAGCCTGCCGAGGCGGCCCTTGCCCGGACGGCTGAATATCGTGGTCAGCCGGCAGGCGGGTTTCGTCGCCGAGGGCGGGCAGGTGGCGAGGGATCTCGGCACGGCGCTGGTGATGGCGGCCGCGCAGGCGCAGGCCGATTCGGTCGGCGAGGTTTTCGTGATCGGCGGCGCCCAGATCTATGCTGCGGCGCTGGGACATGCCCACCGGCTCTATATCACCGAGGTCGAGGCCGATCCGCCCGGCGATGCCGTTTTCCCGACGCTTGAGGCCGGGCAATGGTCGGAGGTCTTGCGCGAGGTCCACGAGGCCGGGCCGGGCGATGAGCACAATTTCGTTTGCCGCGTGCTGGAACGGGTCTGAGCCGGGAGGGCGGGATTGGCGCTCTGCGCGTCCCCCCCGATAAACCTTGAACCTTTGCGCGCAAACGTTCATCTATTGACGCAATGTATCGAGAGGAATGAAGCATCCATGCCCTGGAACGATAATACCGGCGGTAGCGGCGGCGGCGGAGGCCCTTGGGGTTCCGGCGGCGGCAATAACGGAAACGGACAAAACCCCTGGGGCCGCAGGCCCGAGGGTGGCGGTGGTGGTGGCGGCCAGGAGCCGCCCGATCTCGACGAAGTCGTGCGCCAATTGCAGCGCAGCTTCCGCGGCATGTTCGGTGGCGGCGGCAAGTCCGGCGGCAAGGATGGCGGCAAGGGCGGCGGTATTTTCGGCGTCGGTCTTGTGCTGGCAATCCTCGTCGGTGTCTGGTTCCTGCTTCCCGGCAGTGGCTGGTACCAGGTGGGCCCGAACCAGAATGGTGTCGTGCTGCGCTTCGGTGAATACAGCCGGACCACCACGCCTGGCCTGCATTTCAAATTCCCGACCCCGATCGAGACGGTCTTCCTGCCGGAAGTGACGACGACCAACACGCTCACCATCGGTGCCGGCACCGAAGGCCAGATGCTGACGCGCGACCAGAATATCGTCGACATCAATTTCGCCGTGCAGTGGCGCGTCAATCTGGGCTATCCCGACGGCGTGCGCGACTATCTGTTCAATGTCCGCAATCCGGAAAACACGGTCCGTGCCGTCGCCGAAAGCGCCATGCGTGAAGTGATCGGATCGTCGAATCTGCAATACATCATCACCGAGGGCCGCGGCGAAGTTTCGCGCCGGACCAAGGAATTGCTGCAGGCAACCCTGGATGAGTACACGGCGGGCATCGAGATCCTCGAGGTCAACCTTCAGACCGCTCAGCCACCGGCCAGCGTGATCGACGCCTTCCGCGATGTGGATGTCGCCGAGCAGGACGCTGAACGTCTGCGTCTGGAAGCCACCTCCTATTCCAACCGGGTCATCCCGGAAGCGCGCGGTGATGCGGCCCGTCTGGGCGAGGCCGCCCAGGGGTATCGCGACTCGGTGATTGCCGAGGCGCAAGGCCAGGCTGATCGCTTCCTGTCGATCTATCAGGAATATGTGCAGGCGCCGGAAGTGACGCGTCACCGCATGTATCTGGAAACCATGGAGGGCGTATTGCGCGATTCCGATCTGACCATTCTCGATAGTCAGTCCGGCGCCGTGCCCTATCTCCCGCTTGACCAGCTTGGTCAGAACCGCACTCGCAGTCAGGGGAATAACCAATGATCCGCACCCTCGGAATAATCCTCCTGTTCGGCGTCATCTTCGTCGGGCTGCAAAGCGTCTACACGGTGAATGAGCTGCAGCAGGCCCTGATCCTGCGGGTTGGTGAGCCGGTCGATGCCGTCAATGAAGTCGGCGATGAAGATCCGGGCCTGCATTTCAAGCTACCCTTCGTCATGGATGTGCTGATGTTCGACAAGCGCAATCTGGAATTCGACATGAGCCCGGAGGAAATCCAGGCGTCGGACCAGGTTCGTCTCGTTGTTGACGCCTTCCTGCGCTACCGGATCGTTGACCCGCTGCGCTTCTACCAGACCGTCGGAAATGAGCGTGGGGCCCAATCGCGTCTGCGCTCGATCATGGATGACTCGCTTCGCGGCGTGATCGCCTCGATCCCGTCCCAGGAAGTTGTCTCCGGTCAACGCGCTGAATTGATGGACCGCGTCCAGGCGGCCGTTGAAGCCCAGGTTGCCCGGCAGAATCTCGGCATCGAAGTGATCGATGTCCGCATCCTTCGCGCTGACCTGCCGCAACAGATCGCTGAACGCGTCTTCCAGCGCATGCGTTCTGAACGTGAACAGCGGGCCGCGCAAATCCGCGCCGTCGGTGCCCAGCAGGCCCAGGAAATCCAGGCCGATGCCGACCGCCAGGGCCTGGTTATCCGGGCTGAAGCGCGGGCCGACGCGGAACGGGTCATGGGTGAGGGCGATGCCCAGCGCAACGCCATCTATGCGGCGGCCTATGGCCGTGACCCTGAATTTTTCGCCTTCTATCGCTCGATGATCGCTTATCAGGAAGCGATCGGGGCCGGGACGCCGATTATCGTCGCACCGGACTCGGAATTCTTCGACTATTTCCGTAGCGAAACGGGTCGTAACTAGGCGTGTTGACGGCATTGCTTGTCGGTGTGGGCGTCGCTCTGGCGCTTGAGGGGGCGGCCTATGCGCTGGCTCCCGAGGCGATGAAGCGATTTCTGCTCCAGATTCTGGATATGCCGGGCGACCAGCTGCGCATTGCGGGGCTGGTCGCCTTGGTATCCGGAGTTGCGCTGGTCGCTTTCCTCGGAGCCTGACCGGGGCGTGACGGCTTTGTCATGGCAATGACAATCGCGTCACAACGGTTGCGGCCCAGGGCCGCAAGGCGCTATCAATCAATGTCTAGAGACTGGAATTTCTTTTTCGGATCGGTTGAGTTCATGCGTCGTCTGTTTGCCCTCGTCTTGCTGTTTGTCCTGCCCGCGACCGCCCTGGCGCATCCCGGGTCGGGTGGCTTTGCCGATCTGGCCGAGGGACTCTCCCCGGCCGTCGTCAATATCGCGGCGGCGCAGCGGCTCAATGCCGGCGAAGGCCTGCCATCCTTCCCCGAAGGCTCCCCGCTCGAGCGCTTCAACGAAATCTTCGGCGACGCCCCGCGCATCGCCAATTCGCTCGGCTCCGGTTTCATCGTCGATGCGACCGGGCTGGTCGTGACCAATAATCATGTCATCGATGGTGCTGACGAGGTCGAGGTCGCCCTGCCCGATGGGCGCGTCTTCGCGGCCGAGGTGATCGGTATCGACCCGGTGACCGATCTGGCCGTGTTGCGGATGATGAATGTTCACGAGGCGCTGCCACATGTCAGCTTCGGCGACAGTGATCGCGCGCGCGTCGGCGACTGGGTGATCGCGATCGGCAATCCGTTCGGGCTGGGCGGCACCTTGACCGCCGGCGTCGTCTCGGCGCGGGGCCGCGAGGCGGGCGGGCGCTATGATGATTACATCCAGACCGATGTCGCCATCAATACCGGCAATTCCGGCGGCCCGCTATTCAATATGGATGGCGATGTCATCGGCGTGAACACGCTGATCCTGTCGCCGACCGGTGCCAGTGTCGGCATCTCGCTCTCCATCCCGTCCAATATCGCGACGCGCGTGGTCGCCCAGCTGATCGAGTTCGGCGAAACCCGCCGCGGCTGGCTTGGCGTCAGCGTCCAGCCGGTGACACCGGAACTGGCCGAGAGCTTCGAGCTCGACTCGCCGTATGGCGCGATCATTTCGCGCATTGAGCCGGGTGGTCCCGCTGCGGCTGCCGGTCTGCGCACCGGCGATCTGGTCGTCAGCTTTGATGGCCGCCGGGTGCGCGACAGCCGCAGCTTTCCGCGCCTGGTGGCCGAGACCGAAATCGGTCTGGTCGCCGAGATCGGCATTATCCGCCGCGATCGGCCGATGACTTTGCGAGTGACCGTTGGCGAACTGGCAGCCGCGGCGGGGGAGGTGGTGGCGGCCACCAATTCGCCCGTCATCGCCCCTGATCAGGGCCAGGGCAATAGCGTGCGGGGCATGACGCTGGCAGCGCTCGATGCCGCCTCGCGCCGCCGTTTCCGCGTCCACCCGGATGCGACCGGCGTGCTGGTCACCGAAGTCGCGGCGAGCAGCGATGCTGCCGGCAAGGTGCGCCCGGGCGATGTGATTGAAGAAGTCGAGTTCACACGGGTCAGCTCGATCGAGGATATCCGCCGTATTGTTGATGGCATCCCGACCGGCCCGGTCCGCTTCCAGCTCAATCGCGGTGGTCAATACGTGCTGCAATCCATCCGGCCGTGACGCGCTGCCTGCTGATTGCGGGACCGACGGCGGCGGGCAAGACCGCGCTGGCCCTGGCGGCGGCCGAGGCGCTGGATGGCGAGATCATCAATGCCGATTCGATGCAGATCTATGCCGGTCTGCCGCTGATCACGGCGCAGCCCGCGGCCGCTGATTTCGCACGTGCACCCCATCATCTCTTTGGCAGTGTTGATCCGGCCGAACGCTGGTCGGTCGGGCATTGGGCCGAGGCCGCGCTGGGCCTGATCACCGGGATTCGGGCACGCGGCCGCACGCCGATCCTGGTCGGCGGAACCGGCCTCTACTTTCGCGCCCTGACCAAGGGCCTGGCGCCGGTGCCCGAGATTGATCCCGACATCCGCCACCAGGTGGCGGAGCTGATCGCGGCCTCGGGGCCGGACGGACTGCGGCGCGAGGCCGAGCGGCTGGACCCGGTTGCGGCAGCGCGCATCAAGCCGGCCGATCTGCAGCGGCTGAGCCGGATTGTCGAAGTCGGCTATGCGACCGGCGAACCGCTGACAGCCTTTCATGCCGAAACCCGGCCCATGCTGAATGCCGCGGACTGGCGCGGCATCGCCATCGAACCCGGGCGCCAGGCCTTGTATGACCGGATCGACCGGCGTTTCGAAGTGATGCTTGCCGAGGGGGCGCTCGACGAGGTGCGCGCCTTCGCCAGCCTTGGCCTGGATTCGCTCCTGCCGGCCAGCAAGGCGTTGGGTGTGCCGCCCCTGATGGCGCATTTGCGCGGCGAGATCGAGCTCGATACGGCGGTGAGTCTGGCGCAGCGGGACTCGCGCCGCTACGCCAAGCGGCAATTGACCTGGTTGCGAAATCAACAGGCGGACTGGCCCCGCATCCACGCGCTCGACGCCGCGGCGGCGCGTGACGAACTGGCGGCCATCATCGCGCATTGATCGCCCGGGAAATGGGCGCTGCCTGGCTCGCCAGGCAGGGCGCGGGCGATTAGGCTGCAGGCAAAAGGCGCTCTGTGCTGGACTTGGGGGGTGAGCCTGCGTCCTATCCGCTGACTGCCGACGAGGATGATTCTGCCCATGACACCGGACGCCACCGAGCCGCTCTACACCCGCGATATCGATCCTGGGCCGATTACCAGCCGCCGGGTCGCCCTGGTCGGTTATGGCAATCACGGTCGCTCGCACGCGCTCTGCCTGCGCGATAGTGGCGTGACGCAGATCCGCATCGCCCTGCGTGCCGGCTCCGCCTCGCGGGCCAAGGCCGAGGCGGACGGGTTTGAGGTCGTCACTGTCGCGCAGGCGGCGGCCTGGGCTGATGCCATCGCCCTGCTGGCCGCCGATGAAGCGCATCGCCAGATCTGGACGCAGGACATTCTGCCCCATCGCAAGCCCGGCCAGGCGCTGATCGTCTGTCACGGCTTCTCCGTGCATTACGGGATGATCGAGGCGCCGGCCGATGCCGATATCATCCTCGCTGCGGCCAAGGGGCCGGGCGGTGCGGTGCGCCAGGAATTCCTCAAGGGCCGCGGCCTGATCGGCTTCTGGGCCGTTCACCAGGACGCCAGCGGTGAGGCGCGGGCGCTGGCACTGGCCTATCTGGCAGCGATCGGGTCGGGCAATGTCGGGATATTCCCGACCACATTTCGCGAGGAAACCGTCTCGGACCTGTTCGGTGAACAGGTCGTGCTGGTGGGCGGTATGGTGGCACTGGCCAAGGCGAGCTTCACGCGGCTGACGGCGGCCGGGGTGAGTGAACGCATGGCCTATATCGATTGCGTGCACGAGCTGAAATATCTCGCCGACCTGATCCAGGAGCGCGGTATCGCCGGCATGTATGAAGCCATTTCCGACACCGCTGAATTCGGTGCCCGCGAGATTGAGGACGCGATTGCCGGACCCGAATTGCTCAAGGTTTTCGACGGCGCGATGGAGGCTATCGAGTCCGGCAGTTTCGCGCGCAAATGGGTCGAGCGCTATGAATCGGGCGACCGCCTGCAAGCCGAACGGGCGCATGACCTCACCCTGCCGATCGAGGCCGCCGGCGCGGAATTGCGCTCAAGGCTTGGCAGTGCCACGAAATAGACAATAAATCTGTTCATCTCTGTCAGCTACAGGGACATATAACCAATGCTGGGGACAAAGATGGCATTCAATCCGGTCAAGGAGCGCCGCTACGGCGAACCGAAAGAAGTCGTGGCGCGCGTATTCGAGGAGGTCGGGGGCATCCCCGAGGTAATGAATCTGCTCGAGCTCAGCCGGACCCGCGTCTATGCGCTCGCCGATCCTGATTCCAGCAATGAGATTTCCTATGCCCGTATCGCACGGTTGACCGAATCCGGTGCCACCGCTGCGGCCCAGCACCTTGCAGCGCTGGCGGGGGGGATTTTCGTTCCGGTCGACAAGGCTGCCGACGCCAACTGGCTGTCACTGGCTGGCGATGCCAGCCGGGGCAATGCCCGCAATATCGCCGCCCTGATGGACTCGCTGGGCGAGACCGAGCGCTCGCCTGGTGTGGTCGATCAGCAGGAGGCGCGTGAAATCCTCAAATTGCTCGACGAACAACTGGGCGTCCTGGCCTTGCAGCGCGCCAAGCTGACGGCGATCGCTGCGGGCGAGGTACCGGACGAAACCGGCCAGACCGACGGATGATCTGCGTTGCAGGCGCACGGATCCGTGTTTAGTTAGCTCGCATCTTGTCCTTGGGTACCGGAGAGAATGAACGCTCTGATTCAATTCATGCTGCGCCTCGACGTCCGGGCCGCGCGCGCCATCGGCGTTTCCATCGCCTTGTTTGCGGTGGTCGCGGCCGTATTCGTGATCGGGCGTTTCGTTCTTGAGATTGGCCCGGGTGCGATTGATGACTGGTTCGATTCCGCAGCCAGCCGCTGGTATGCCCTGCCGCTGACCATTCTCGTATTCATAGCGCTGTCATTCCTGGGCGCGCCGCAATTTGGCCTGATGGCGGCGGCCATCGTTGCCTTCGGACCGCAGACCGGTTTCATCTATGCCTGGATTGCGACACTGGCGGCGGCAACGGTCAATTATTTTCTCGGGCGCTGGTTTGGCGCCGGCCTGCTGGCCCGGTTCGGTGGCGACTGGGCCAATCGGATTTCTGATTTCATCGGCCGCAATGGCCTGTTGGCGAGCATGATCGTGCGTTGGGTGCCCTCGGGGCCCTTCATCGTCGTCAATATGGGTTTTGGCATGGCGCGCACGCCCTATTGGGCGTTCGGTCTGGGCACGCTCCTCGGTACGGGCCCGAAGCTGCTGGTGGTTGCCCTGGCGGGGCAGAGCATCCTGGCCATGATGGATGAGGGGCAATTGCTGCTGGGTCTATCCCTGGCGCTCGCGCTGGTCGGCTGGATCGGCATGATGCTGGTCGCGCGCCGCTGGTTGCGGCGAAATCGCCCGGTTGACGGGGTCGTGCCGCCGGCCAAGCATGAGGCCGAGCCCTAGCCGGCCGGCGTGAACAGTATGCGTTTGCGCTTGCGTGCCCCTTGCAATATGGCGCGGGTCATCGCACAACAAAAAAAGCTTTCCCGCGGCATTGCCGCCACACCCCTCGAAACCAGCGCGCTCTATGTTCAACTATTTTTTCGGCTTACTTTCTGCAGATATCGCCATCGATCTTGGTACCGCGAATACGCTCGTCTACGTCAAGGGGCGTGGCGTTGTGCTCAATGAGCCCTCAGTGGTTGCGTACAAGGTCGAGAAGGGACGCAAATACGTCCAGGCGGTCGGGGCGGAAGCCAAATTGATGCTGGGCAAGACGCCGGGCAATGTCGAAGCGATCCGGCCGATGCGCGATGGCGTTATCGCCGATTTCGACGTCGCCGAGGAAATGATCAAGCATTTCATCCAGAAAGTGCATAATCGCCGCTCCATGGTCAGCCCGCAGGTCGTGATCTGCGTGCCCTCAGGCGCGACGGCCGTCGAACGCCGCGCGATCCATGAATCCGCACTCGGTGCCGGCGCCCGCAAGGTTTATCTGATCGATGAGCCGATGGCCGCCGCAGTGGGCGCCGGCCTGCCGATCGATGAGCCGACCGGTTCCATGATTGTCGATATCGGTGGCGGTACGACGGAAGTCGCCGTGATGTCGCTGTCGGGGATTGTCTATTCGCGCTCGGTCCGTGTGGGCGGCGACAAGATGGACGAATCCATCATCAATTACATCCGCCGCTCGGCCAATCTCCTGATCGGTGAAACCAGCGCTGAGCGCATCAAGAAGGAAATCGGCTCGGCCATGCCGCCGGTCAAGGGCGAAGGCCTGACCCTGGATATCAAGGGTCGCGACCTGATGAATGGCGTGCCGCGCGAGATCTCGATCACCGAGGCGATGATAGCCGATGCGCTTTCCGAGCCGGTCGAGCAGATCGTTGAAGCCGTGAAACAGGCCCTCGAGGCGACACCGCCCGAGCTGGCCGCCGATATCGTCGACAAGGGCATTGTGCTCACAGGCGGCGGTGCGCTGTTGCGCAATCTTGATACCGAGCTGCGCGAACGGACCGGTCTGCCGGTCTGTCTCGCCGATGATCCGCTGTCCTGCGTTGTGCTGGGCTGTGGCAAGGCGGTTGAAGATCTTAAGCTTTGGCGCCCCATTCTGTCTGAAGCGGTTTAATCTGCCGGTTCACGCAAGGGCAGGAGTGAGTCGTGGCGTCTCGTCGTTCAGGACGGCATGAAGGTGAGGGTGGGGTTCGGTTTTCCCGGACCCTCTTCATCGCCCTGATTGTCATTTCCGGGGCCCTGATCGCTTTCGACCGGCCTGAAACACGATCGGCCGGATTCGCCGGTTTCCGCTCAGGCTTCACCGATATTGCCGCGCCAGTTCTGGAACTGGCCGCCCAGCCGGTTCGTGGCCTCAAGAATATCGGCCCCTATTTCCGGCGTCAGGGCGCATTGGCCGACGAGAATGCCGAGCTGCGCCAGCAATTGATTGAAGCGCGCTATTGGGAAGACCTGGCCTATCGCCAACGCGACCGGATCGAAGTCTATGAAGCGGCGCTCGACATCAATACCCCTGCGACCCAGGACCGGATCGGGGCCTGGACGGTGGCCGATCCGGAAGGCCCCTTCGTTCGCGCGCGCCTGATCGGTCGCGGCCGCGATGCCGGGATTGATGACGGCTATCCGGTGATCAATCTCTACGGCCTGGTCGGCCGGGTGTTCGAGAGCGGCCGCCGTTCGGCACGCATCCTGCTGCTGACCGATCTCAACAGCCGCATTCCCGTAATGGCCGATCGCTCCAATGCCCGCGCCATTCTGATTGGCGACAACACCGCCTTTCCGCGGCTGGACTATGTCGGCCGCGATGCGGATATTCAGCCGGGCGACCGTATTGTCAGTTCCGGAGATGACGGTATCCTGCCGCGCGGCCTGCCAGTCGGTGAAGCGGTGGAGGCCCGCGACGGCAGTTGGCGTGTTCGCCTCTATTCCGACCAGGCCCCGGTCGATTTCGTCTGGGTCTGGCCCTATCAGCGGATCGAGCCGCCGGTCGACGAGCCGGAAGCGCAAGACACGGACACTGCTGGCAATGCAGACGGCAATCCTGTCGTTGAGAGCCCGGGTGCCGGGGCTGACGATGACGAGCCCCCTGCCAGCCCGGGACAATCCGACGGAGGCGAAGAATGAGAAAAACCTCCGAACGCCAGACTCCCTATTGGTCGGCGGCGGGCTGCGCGCTGTCGGTATTCCTGGCGCTGGTCGTCCAGGCTGCACCAACGCAATTGATTGACGGCGTCAATATCATGCCGACCTGGCCGCTGATCGCCATCTTTCTGTGGGCGGGTTTGCGGCCCTATTTCATGCCGCCAATCATCGTTTTTTCGATCGGGCTTTGCCAGGACCTGCTGACCGGTGCCCCCATGGGCGTCTGGGCGCTGGCCTATCTGGTCTCGATCTCGGCCCTGCGCTTTCGCGGCGAGGACGGCATGCCGCGCGATCTGCCGCCCATCCTGGCCCGCTTCGCCGGCACGCTCCTGCTCGCCCACGCGATTGCCTATGGTGCCGGCAGCCTGGCGCTGGGCCAGCTGGCCGACCTTCGTCCCCTGATCATCGAAGCGACGGCGACCATGTTGATGTTCCCGCTCATCGCCCATTTCGCGCTGCGACGCCGTCGCAGCAGCCGAACCGGCTTTATCGGAGGATGATCGCTAAACCCGATGCGCGCTGATCGCCAGGAACAGGATATGAAGTTCACCCGCCGGGCCCTGCTGATGGCGGGTGGCGGGGCACTGGCCTTTACCGGGCTCAGCGCAAGGCTGTATTCCCTGCAGGTGCTGGAGGGCGAGCGCTACCGTCTCCTGTCGGAAGACAATCAGTTCAATTTCAGGCTTGTGCCGCCGTCGCGTGGCCGGATCCTCGACCGTTTCGGCGCCTTGCTGGCAGATAATCGCGACAGTTTCCGCGTCCTCATTGTTCCTGAACAGGCGGGTGATATTGCCGCCGCCCTTGACCGGCTCGCGCGCTTCATGCCGCTGAGCGAGCATGAGCGCGAGCGTGTTCTGCGCGCGGCCAGCCGGGGACAGCGTTTCAACGCCATCACCGTCGCCGAGGATCTCGACTGGCAGACCTTCTCGGCGATCAATCTCAACGCTCCGGAGCTGGCGGGCATGGCGCCGGATGTCGGCGAAGTGCGTTCCTACCCCTATGCGGCGGCCTTCGCGCATGTGGTGGGCTATGTGCAAACGCCCAATGAGGATGATCTCGCGAATGAATCGCGCGAGGCCGAGCGGCTGTTGCGCCATCCCGGCTTCAAGGTCGGAAAGACGGGCGTCGAAGTTGCCCGCGAACAGGATTTGCGCGGATCGGCCGGTGCCCTGAAAATCGAGGTTAATTCCGTCGGTCGCGTGATCCGCGAATTGCCCGAACAATCAAACCCGCCGCAACAGGGCCGTGATGTCGTCATGACGCTGGATGCTGATATCCAGCAATATGCCTATGAGCGGCTTGGTCAGGACAGTGCCGCAGCGGTGGTGATCGACGTCAATAGCGGCGAATTGATTGCCCTGGTCTCGGCGCCGAGCTTTGATCCCAATCTGTTTGTCGGCGGTATTTCGAGCGCAGACTTTTCCGGCCTGCGCGATAATGACCACCGGCCGCTGTTCCAGAAATCGATCCAGGGCACTTACCCGCCCGGTTCGACCTTCAAGGCGGTCTCGGCTGCCGCCGCCATCGAACACAATATCTTCCGGCCCAATGAGACGGTCTTCTGTTCCGGCTCGGTGCGGCTGGGTGAACGCGAATTCCATTGCTGGCGCCGTCAGGGCCATGGCGCCGTCAATCTGCGGACGGCGGTGAAGACCTCGTGCGACATCTTCTTCTACGAGACCGCGCAACGGCTCGGGATCGAACGGCTGCATGCGATGGGACAGCGCTTTGGTATTGGCCAACCCTTCGATATCGGCATTTCCGGCGTTGCGCGGGGCATCATGCCGGACCCGGCCTGGAAGCGGGCTCAGCGTAATCAGGGCTGGTCGACCGGCGATAGCTACAACACCGTGATCGGGCAGGGCGCCATGCTGGCCTCGCCCCTGCAATTGGCGGTGATGACGGCCCGTGTCGCCTCCGGCCGCGCGGTCGAGCCGACCCTGTACCGCAATGCGATGGCGCCGCCGGCGCCGCATATGGGCTTGCGCGATGAATCGCTGGTGCAGGTCCGCGATGCCCTGCGCGCGGCCGCGGAAGAGCCTGGCGGGACTTCTTTCGGGCTTGGCGGTCTTGGGATTGATGGTATCGAAATGGCCGGCAAGACCGGTACGGCGCAAGTCTATTCCATCACCGCGGCCGAGCGCGAATCCGGGGTGCGAACCCAGCTCGATCTGCCCTGGCGGTTGCGCGATCACGGGCTGTTTGTCTGTTACGCGCCCGCCAATAATCCCAAATATGCCGTTGCCGTAGTGGTTGAACATGGCGGCGGCTCGAGTGCGGCGACCCGTCCTGCGCGCGATATCCTGCGCCGGGTTGTCGCCCGCGATCCATCCAGCCGGCCCGGCGTGTTCGCCGATTCAGGGAATATGGCGCGAGGCGGTCTCTGATGGCGGTTTTCCGGGAAAGCGTGCCCCGCGACCTGCCGGGCAAGATGATGGAGCTCAACTGGTCGCTCGTCCTGCTCCTTGTCCTGCTCGGCGCGGCCGGCGTCGGCATGTTGTATTCGGTCGGTGACGGGTCATGGGAGCCGTGGGCAGTGCGTCATGCCATCCGCTTCGCGGTGGGATTCGTCGCCATGCTGGTCATCGCCATGTTCCCGCCTCGCTTCTGGATGGGCGTGGCCTACCCGGTCTACACCGTCGCGCTCATCCTGCTGATCGGCGCAGAATTATTCGGTGCCACGGTCAATGGTTCGCAACGTTGGCTGGATATCGGCCCGATCCGCTTGCAGCCGTCGGAACTCATGAAAATTGCCCTGGTATTCGCGCTGGCGCGTTTCTATCACGACCTGCCGACCGAGCGCGTCTCGCGGCTCGGCGGGCTATTGGTTCCGGTCGCCCTGATCGGCGTGCCGGCGATGCTGATCCTGAAACAGCCTGATCTGGGTACGACCCTGCTACTGGTCGCGACCGGAGGCGCGGTGGTCTTCCTTGCAGGCCTGAGCTGGAAGGTCATCCTGCCCGGCGCTGTCGTCGGCCTGGCCGGTGGCATCGGCTTCTTCAGCTATGGGCTGGAGGATTATCAACGCCAGCGTATCATGACGATGTTCAGCCCTGATTCCGATCCGCTCGGTGCCGGCTATCAGATCCTGCAGTCCAAGATCGCCCTGGGATCGGGCGGTTTCACCGGCAAGGGTTTCATGGAAGGCACCCAGTCGCAGCTCGACTACCTGCCGGAGAAACAGACTGATTTCATCTTCACCATTCTGGGTGAGGAATTCGGCTTTGTTGGCGGGCTCGTCATTCTGACAGTCTATGCCCTGATCCTCGCCAATACGGTCGCCATCGCCACCAGCTGCAAATCGACTTTTCTGCGCCTGACGACGATGGGCGTCGCGACCACATTCGGGCTCTATGTCTTCATTAATGTCGGCATGGTGATGGGCGTCTTGCCGGTGGTCGGCGTGCCGCTGCCGATGATCTCCTATGGCGGCACCGTGATGCTGGCCGTGCTCGCCGGGTTCGGCCTCATTCTCGGCGCGCATATTCATCGCAATGCCGAACCGCCGCGCGGGGTTGGCCTGTTCGGCTGATCGGCTGTTCACCGCAATCTCGAGCTTGACCCGGCAAGAGGGTTGGGGAAATGTGCGCTCCAATGAATAATCGTCCAGGCGCATAGACCGCCGGACATGAGGGGAGAGTTTCATGGCAGCAGCGCTCGCGAGCACGCACGCCCACTGGTCGTCGCGTTTTGCATTTATCATGGCCGCGGTCGGCTCGGCCGTCGGTCTCGGCAATCTCTGGCGCTTCCCGTTTATGACGGGCCAGAATGGCGGCTCGGCCTTCGTGCTGATCTATGTTGGTTGCGTCTTGCTGTTTGCCCTTCCGGTCCTGATGGCCGAATTGGCGATTGGGCGTCACGCGCAACAATCCGCGATCACCTCGACCCGCAAAATGGCGATCGAGGCTGGCAAATCCGGAAAATGGTCAATCGTTGGCTGGGTGTGTACCGCGGCCGGTTTCCTCGTCCTGACGACCTATAGCGTCATTGCGGGCCAGGTCATGGCGTTCTCGGCGGCCGGTTTTGCGGGCGGCTTCGCCCAGCCTGATGGCGCCACGATGTTCTACGGCACTGACGGCGTCAAAATGCTCTGGCATTTCGGCTTCATGGTCCTGACCATCCTGGTCGTGTCGCGGGGCCTGAAAGGCGGGATTGAACGCGTTGCCACGATCCTGATGCCGCTCTTCTTCCTCGTATTGATCGGCCTGACGGTCTATTCGATGATGAATGGTGCGGCTGGCGCTGCCGTGACCTATCTGTTCGCACCCGATTTCAGCGCCGTGTCGGGCCAGACCTTCGTGGCCGCGCTGGGCCAGGCCTTCTTCTCGGTCAGCGTCGCCTCGGCCATCATGATTACCTATGGCTCCTATCTGCCGCGCGATTCCAATATCGGTTCCTCGTCGGTCCTGATCGTCTCGGCCGATACGCTGGTCGCGCTGATCGCTGGCCTGATGATCTTCCCGATCGTCTTCATGGTTGGCATGGACCCGGCTGCCGGGCTCGGCCTGATCTTCACCGCCCTGCCGCAGGTCTTCTCGACCATGCCGGCCGGTAATTTCATTGGTGGCGCCTTCTTTGCCCTGGCTTTCATTGCTGCCCTGACCTCGTCCATCTCCCTGCTGGAGGCGACCGTTGCCTTCGTCGAGGAGAATGCGAGCTTCGGTCGTTCGATGACGGCCTGGCTGCTGGGCGGTTTCGCCTTCATGATCGGTGCAGGGGCTGTGTATTCGGAGGCTTTCGCCGGCGGTTTCGTCGACGTGCTCTCCGGTCAGATCCTGCTGCCGCTGGGTGGCTTCCTGGTCGCAGTCTTCGCTGGCTGGGTGATCCCGAAGAGCCTGATGCGGACGGAACTGAGCCACGCTTCGCCGGGCCTGTTTGCCTTCTTCCACTTTGCGGTGCGCTATATCGTACCGGTGGCAATCGGCTCCATCCTTGTGCTGGGCCTGGATGACCGCTTCAACGCCGGCCGTCTCGGCGCCATGGTTGGCCTCGGCTAACCGATCCCGCCCTGCGGGTTACGGCACGCGACAGGAAAGGCCCCGCCGCGCAGGTCGCAGGCGGGGCCTTTTTTTGTTCAGGGGCAGCGCCAGCCGCTAGCTGAACTGGTCGGCGAAAGTATCCGTGGCGCGGACCAGCCCGTCGACAATTCCCGGCTCGCCGGCGGCATGGCCCGCATCAGAAATCATGCGCAGCCTGGCGCGTGGCCATTCGCGCGCCAGGCTCCAGGCCGTCTGCGGCGGGGTCACGACGTCATAGCGCCCCTGGACGATGATGCCGGGCAGGTGTTTGAAGCGCGGGGCGCTGTCGATCAGGGCGCCGTCATGCTCGAAAAAGCCCTTGTGGAAGAAGTAATGCGTCTCCATCCGGGCGAGGGCGTCGGCCCGCAGCGGATCGGCCAGCGGCGCATCGGGCTGGCCGGCCAGGCTGATCAGCGCGCTTTCCCAGCGGGCCCAGGCAAGCGCGTCGGGACGCCGCCGCACGATGTCCGGCTCCTGCATGCGCTCATAATAGGCCTTGAGCACATCCCCGGATTCCGCTGCGCTCAGCGAACCGGTCAACCGCTCCCAACTGTCCGGGAAGAGCATGTTGGCACCGCGCCGGTAGAACCAGTCGAGTTCAAGCTGGCGGCAGGTAAAGACCCCGCGCAGGATCAGGCCCAGGCATTGGCTGGCATGTTCCCGCGCATAGGCGAGGGCAAGCGTTGCTCCCCAGGAACCGCCAAAAACGACCCATTTGTCGATACCGAGGGCTGCGCGAATGCGTTCGATGTCGCCGACAAGGTGGCTGGTGGTATTGGCGTTCAGGGCGCCATGCGGTGTCGAGCGTCCGCAACCACGTTGGTCAAACAGGATAATGCGATACCGGCTCGGGTCGAAGAACCGGCGCAAGGCGGGTGATATACCACCGCCGGGGCCGCCATGCAGGGCGATAACGGGGAGCCCGTCCGGCCGGCCGCAATCCTCGACATAGAGCTCATGGCCATCCCCGACCGGCAGGCGAGACGCCTTGTTGGGCCGGAGCGGCGGGTAGAGTGAGCGGCGTGTATAGGCGGAATCCATCGCATCCATCTGTCGTTAGCGCGTCAGCAATATAATAATGCATAGCTTATCAGAGCTACTCCCTATATCCTCTCTTCAATTGGGGCAGGCTCTCGTGTTGGGAAATATCGTTTGATGCGTGGATACCAGGGTGTTCTTGCGGCGATTTGCGCCTGCGGCTTGATCACGGCCTGTGCCAGCGACCCTATTTCACTCGTCGGAACCGGCTTGTCAGACAGCGAGCTGCGTTCGAGCCCGGCGCAAGCCCTGTTGTTCGATGCCGCCCAGACGCTGGAAACCAGCTATCGTGACAATGCCTGGGTACAGACGTCTGGCGCCATGGAGACTGCGCGCGGATGGATGGATCGCTTGACCGGCCAGGCCGGCAGCGAGGCCGAGCCTGCCGCGCAACCCGGGCAGGCCTATATCGAATTGCGCCAATTGCTGACATTGAATGCCCCTGACGCCGCCGAGCTTGTCATCGCAGACGTCAGACTTGCCACCGCGCAGGCCCGCCAGGTTGACCAGGCGGCGCTGGCCATCGTCATCGCACCGGCGGCTTTCACCCGACCGACCCTGACCCGGGATTTGGGCGAGGTTGAATCTGCCATCGCCCTGACGCGCGAAGCCGTCGTGACGTTTGACGCTGTGTTGGCGCGACTGTCTGACCGGTTCAGCGAACGTCAGCTTGCGCAAGTGATGATCGAACGCGACCAGCTCGCCTTCCTGTCCGAAAGCCTGCGTGATCGTGCCGACGCGCTGGCGCGATTGCGCCGCGAACTCCGCGATGTGCAGCCCTTCTCCTGATGCTTGACCCGGCGACCGTCAAAGGCTTCCTCGATCCGGTCGAGGGTGAGGCACTGGCCGCGCTTGCGCGCGATGCCGGCCGTCTGGGCCCGGTGCTCGAAATCGGCAGCTATTGCGGCAAGTCGGCCCTCTATCTCGGCCCTGCAGCGCGCGAGGCCGGAAGTCTTCTCTATACGCTTGATCATCATCGCGGCTCGGAAGAGCACCAGGCCGGCGAGGAATATCACGATCCCGAACTCTTCAATGCCGAGCTGGGTGCCGTCGAGACGCTGCCCGCCCTGCGCAGCACGCTGTTTCGCGCCGGGCTGGAGGATTGTGTCGTGCCGCTGGTCGGACGCTCGGCGCTGATCGCCGCCCACTGGAGCACGCCGCTGGGCATGGTCTTCATCGATGGCGGGCATTCGATGGACGCGGCGCTGGCCGATTATCGCGGCTGGAGTGGCCAGCTGGTCGCCGGCGGCATCCTGGCAATCCACGACGTGTTTCCCGACCCGGCCGATGGCGGCCGCCCGCCCTATGAAATCTGGAAACTCGCGGTAGCGTCAGGTCTCTACGAGACCGTCAATCGCGTCGGGACGCTGGAAGTTCTGCGCCGCCTCGCTTGAGCGAAAATTCCGGCACCGCATTGCGTATCAGCAGCGCCGAGCCCTTGCTCAGCCCCTGGATCGCATCGGCCGCCAGCACCATGGCCCCGGCCGTCCAGGACGGGCGTTCATAGGGCCAGATGACCCCTTCCTCGAACTGCCAGCCCATCCAGTAACCGCCATCCTTTGCCGCCAGCGGTGCGAGATCGCGCAGCAGGGCTTTCGCCTGGTCCGCCTTGCCGACCGACATGCAGGCCAGCGCCAGTTCCGCCGTTTCCGCGGCCGTCACCCAGGGCTCGTCGGCGACGCAGCGGCAACCCAGTCCCGGCTCGACGAAATCGGTCCAGCGGGCATAGAGGCGCGCGCGCCCGGTCTCGGCGGGCAGCACGCCGGCGAGGACGGGGTAATACCAGTCCATCGCATAGCGGCGGCGATCGATGCCGGTGCGGTCAAAGCGGGAATCATTCTCGCGCAGGGCGGCACCGAGACGCTGGCGTGCCACCATCCAGTCGCGGTCATCATGGCCGAGCATGCGCGCAATCTGGATCGCGCATTCCAGCGCCTTGTACAGGCTGGCATTGCCGGCGCGCAGCGAGTCGAGTCCGGCCAGCGCCTCGCCGTCATCGGGCGCGCGCCAGACGATATCGCCATGGCGGGTCTGGTGGCTGAGCACCCAGTCCATCGCCTGGCGCAATTGCGGCCAGTAGCGGGGCAGGGCCGCGGCATCGTCCAGGGCCAGTACCGAGCGCAACAGCGTCACCGCGGCATAGCCGGAGAAATTGGTGTCGCGGGCGGTTTCCGGCGTGCCGGGCACCAGGCGGCGATTGGCATCGTCCAGCGGCACTGAAGCGCCGAGATCGCCGCGCCAGCCGCCATCGGCGTCCTGGCGCTCGAACAGCGCGTCCAGCGCCCGGCGTGTCGCTACCTCACGACCGGCAATCGCCAGCGCCATGGCGCTCTCGCCGTGATTCCACGCATCCCAGATCCCCGCCTCGACCCAGGGGATCGAGCCATCGGGGCGTTGCAGCCGCTCGATATGGTCGGCGCAGGCGGTGATGTCGATCTGTCTGGCCATCAGCCAACCTTCCGGAAATACATCACCACGGACTTGCCCATCACCGGCGCCAGCAGCCATTCCAGCGACTGGGTCAGCCAGGGTTTTTCCATCAGGTCCCATTCGAGGAATTTGCGGTAGAGCCGCACGCTCGCGGCGCTTTCGCGCTGGTCCCACAGCGCGCATTGCAGCCACCAATAGGGGCTGTGCAGCCCATGGGCCCAATGGCGCTTGAACGCGGCAAAGCCCTGTTTGCGCACCTGATCGCGCAGGGCCTTGGTGCGGAAGATGCGCACATGGCCGCCGGGCGTGTTGTGATATTCGGTCGAGAGCTTCCAGCAGATCGCTTCGGGCCAGTAGCGCGGCACCGAGGCAGCGAAGATCCCGTCGGGCTTGAGGATGCGCGCGATCTCCGCCAGCACGGCGTCGGGATCTGGGACATGCTCGAGCACTTCCGAACACAGGACACGGTCGAAACTATTGTCGGGAAAGGGCAGGCGCGCGGCATCGCCGGCACCGAGCGCGGCGCTGCGCAGCGGCGAATGCGGTTCGGGCGGCGGCAGCTGGAAGAAGCCATCGAATGCCGCCTTGGCCTCTTCGTGCGACAGGTCGATGCCCACGACCTCCAGCGGGATCTCGTTCCAGTAGAGGGCGTGCAAATGCCGGCCGCGGCCGCAGCCGAGATCGAGCACGCGCATGCCGGGCTCCAGCGCCATATCTTCCAGTCGCATCGTCAACATCAGGCGTTCGGGCTCCGCTCGGCGAGGGCTTCGGCATAGAGGCGCGAGGCGGCCAGGGCGTGTCGCGACCAGTTGAATTCCTCGCGGGCCCGGATCGCAGCGCGAGCGCCAAGGCGTTGCGCCTCTTCGGGATTGTCAAGCAGGCGGGCGAGGTCGTTGGCGAGGCTGGCGGCATCGCCAGCGGTGGAGATCAGGCCGGCATCGCCAACCACTTCCGGCAGGGCGCCGCCATTGCTGGCTGCGACAGCGGCGCCGCAAGCCATTGCCTCGGCTGCGGGAAAGCCGAAGCCTTCAAAGCGGGCCGGGCAGGCGACGATGTGGGCGCGGCGGTAGAGCTGGGCGATCGCCTCGCGTGTCAGGTTGGAGCTGGTGGTGACGCGGCCGCTGAGGCCGTGGGCCGCAAGGGCCTGTTTGGCCGGACCGTCGCGCAGCGTGCCGATAATGTGCAGCCGGGCCAGTGGCCGTGCAGCAGCGACGCGGGCGAGGGCATCGATCAGCACGTCCAGCCCCTTGATCGGCGCATCGGCGCTGGCGGTGGTGACGATCAGGCCCGGTTCCGGCTTCACGGCGGGGTCCGGGTTGAAGATCGCGTGGTCGATCCCGTTGAAGGCGACGCGGACCTGGGCCGGGTCGACGCCATAGCGCTCGGCATGGCTGTCGCTGGCGGCCTGTGAAACGGCCAGCAGGCGCGGCAGTCGGCGCGCCGTACGCGCCTGCATGCCGATGAAGTGATACCAGCGCCGCGTCAGTGCCGGTTCCCACCATTTACTGCTGGCGGCGAGGGCGTAGTCGCGGTCGATCGCGATCGGGTGGTGGATGGTAGTAATGACGGGCAGGCGGCGGTTGATGCGCAGGAAGGGCGTTGCCAGGGTCTGGTTGTCGTGCACGACGTCGAAGCGGCCGCCCTCGCGCGCCAGGAAGTTCTCCAGCCGGCGGCCAAAGGCATAGAGCTCACCAAAGGCGCCGCTATTGTGGGCGAGCCATTCGGACATATCCGCCCAGGAGCGCAGATGCCGCGGCCGCAGGGCGAGGAAGGCATTGTCTTCGGCAAACAGGTCGAGCGAGGGCAGTTCGATCAGCTCGATGCCGTCATCGAGTTGCGGGTAGGGCGGGCCGGAAGCCACCGAGACGGTGTGACCGAGATCGCGCAGATTGCGTGTCAATTCCCGGATATAGACGCCCTGGCCGCCAACATGCGGGTTGGAGCGATAGCCGGTGACGAGCACTCTGAGCGGACGGACTTGTGCTGTATCAACACTGTTATCCGTACCGTGCAATACCGCGGCGTCCGCATCCATGAATGGCTGTTCCCTGCTTCAATCTGGCGGCGAACCTATAGAAGTGAACACTGTTCGCCAAGCGCATCATGCCTATGCAGGAACAGTGGCACGGGTTATGGGCATCGGGCATCAGGGGATTGAAATGTTCAGAACGCCCGGATTTCGTTTTGCCACCTATTACGGGGCTTTCTACCTCACCCTTGGGGCCTTCCTGCCATACTTCCCCAAATGGCTCGAAGGCCGGGATCTGAGCGCGGAATGGATCGGCTGGATTGTCGCCGCCGGGCTGGCGGGGCGGACCCTGGTTTCGCCGCTGGGTGCGCGCTGGGCCGATAATGCGCGCCGCAATCGCGATCCGATCCTGCTGTTTGCCCTCGCGGCGACGCTGGTCTTTGCCCTGCATTTCCCGGTCAGTTCGCCCTGGATCCTGCTGGTGCTGTCCTTCCTGTCAGGTGCGGTGCTGTTCGGACAGATCCCGGTGATCGATGCCTTCGCGCTGCGGCAGGCGCGCGATGGCCTGTTCGTGTTCGGACCGGTGCGGGCGATCGGGTCGGTGATGTTCATCATCAGCAATTTCGCCGCCGGCGCCCTGATCGACTGGCGTGGCAGCGAAACCATTCTGGTGTGCATCGTCGCCGGGTCGGTCGCGATCTCCGCCGCTGCGGCGCGATTGCCGGCGGGCGAGCGTGCACCGCACCCCCCGGCCCAGGAAGCCGACATCACGGCCCTGCGCCGGCTGCTGGCCGGCCCGTTCGGACTGGCGCTGGCGGCTTCGGCCCTGATCCAGGGCGGCCATGGATTCTATTATGCCTTTTCCGCTGTCGCCTGGTCGGCCCAGGGCTATGCCGATCTGACTATCGGGGCGCTGTGGGCCAGCGGTGTCGCGGTCGAGATCGTGTTCCTGTGGGTGTCGGGGCGCGGCTGGCTCGGCCGCCTCAGCCCGGCAGCCCTGCTGATCATCGGTGGCGCCGGTTCGATCTTGCGTTGGGGCCTGACGGCGCTGGCGCCAACATTGTGGGGCCTGTTTGCGCTGCAATGCCTGCACGCCCTGAGTTTCGCGGCTACCTATCTCGGTTTTCTGCGCTATGCGGCGCAATCGGTGCCCGACCGGTTCGCTGCCACCGGGCAGGCGATCAATTCGGCCCTGGCCGGCGGCGTGGTGATGGCAATCGCCTCGGCGGTGTCCGGTTATTTCTTCGCGCGGCTTGGAACGACAGGTTTTGCCATCATGATCCTGCCCGCAGCAGCAGGCCTTGTCGCGGCTTTACTGTTGAGCCGCAATTCTGCACTCCCTCGCGCCGACAAAATCGACTAGGCTCCCGGACATGAGGGGAAATCCGGCAATATCCGCGAACGGTGCGACCGTGGTTTTGCGCGAAGACGCGGGCAAGACCATCATCGAGGCCCATGGCGACTGGACGATCGACACGATTGGCCGGGTCGATGCGCCCATTCGCCAGGTCGAAGCCAGTGTCGAACCCGACAAGATCGTCATCGACCTGTCCCATCTCGGGCGTCTCGACACCTCCGGCGCCTATATGCTGGGGCGTGCCACGCGCCGCTGCGGCCTGCCCGACGGGGATTTCCACTATCTCGGCGAGCATCCGACGGCGCGGCGTCTGATCGAGGAAATCCGGCAACGCACCCAGGTCTGTCCGCCGGAGGCACCGCCAAGCTTTGGCTTTGGCAATGCACTGGGCCGGATCGGGGCGGGGCTTGAGGCGGCACTGTCCGAGACGATCGAGACCATTGCCTTCTTCGGCCAGACGATCACGACCGGCTTGCGCACGCTGTTTCGCCCCGCGAGCTTTCGCCTGACCTCGGCGATCTGGGCGATGGAAGAGGTCGGCGTCAATGCGATGCCGATCGTGGCGGTCTTGTCATTCTTCATCGGCGCGGTTGTTGCCTATATGGGCGCCAACCTGCTGGCCGATTTCGGCTTTGCCATCTTCAGCGTTGAACTGATCGGCATTTCGGTGCTGCGCGAATTTGCCGTGCTGATCACGGCGATCCTGCTGGCGGGCCGGTCCGATTCGGCTTTCACGGCCTCGATCGGTGCCATGAAGATGCAGCAGGAGATCGACGCCATGCGGGTGCTCGGGCTCGACCCGTTCGAGGTCCTGGTTCTGCCGCGCGTGGTGGCGTGCGTGCTGATGGCGCCGCTGCTGACCTTTGCCGCCATGATTACCGGCATTTTCGGCGGCATGCTGGTGGCGTGGAGTGCGCAGGACATTTCGCCGGCGGTTTTCATTGCGCGGATCCATTCCGAGCTGGACTGGAGCCATTTCTGGGTCGGGATGTCGAAGGCGCCGGTCTTCGGGCTGGTGGTGGCGATCATCGGCTGCCGTCAGGGCATGAAGGTCGCCGGCGATGTTGAATCGCTCGGCCGCCGCGTCACCGCCTCGGTGGTGCAGTCGATCTTCATCGTGATCGTGATCGAGGCCCTGTTTGCGATGATGTATCTGGAGCTGGGCATATGAGCGACGATGTCCTGATCTCCATCCGCGGCCTGTGCACCGGTTTTGGCCGCCATGTCGTGCACGACCATCTCGATCTCGACATCCGCCGTGGCGAAATCCTTGGCCTGGTCGGCGGTTCCGGCACCGGCAAGACCGTGCTGATGAATGCCATTCTTGGCCTGCAGAAATATACCGATGGCGATATCCTGTTCAAAGGCCGGGCTTTTTCCGGGATGAAGGAGGGCGAGCGGCGCGAGATCGAGAGTCGCTGGGGCGTGTTGTTCCAGAATGGCGCCCTGTTCACCTCGCTGACCGTGCTCGAGAATGTGATGGCGCCCTTGCGCGAGCATGTCGACATGTCCATCCCGCTGATGGAGGAGATTGCCGGCATGAAGCTCGGTCTGGCCGGGCTTGATGCCACGGCGTTCGACCGCTTTCCGTCCGAATTGTCGGGCGGCATGCGCAAGCGGGTGGCGCTGGCGCGGGCGCTGGCACTCGATCCCGATATCCTGTTTCTCGACGAGCCGACGGCCGGGCTCGACCCGATCGGTGCGGCGGCCTTTGACGGCCTGATCCTGGAATTGTCGCGCGCCCTCGACCTGACCGTCCTGATGATCACGCACGATCTCGACAGCCTCTATGCCATCTGTGACCGAATTGCCGTACTCGCGGACAAACGTGTCGCGGCGGTTGCACCACTGGAGGCGTTGATGCGAAACCCACATCCGTGGATCCAGGAATATTTTCACGGTCCGCGCGGCCGGCCTGCGGTCGCCGGCAAGGAGAGCTAGACGATGGAAACCAAGGCACATCATGTCCTCGTTGGCCTGTTCGCATTGATCCTGATCGCGGGCGGCGGAATCTTCGCGGTCTGGCTCGGCAAGGTCTCCTTTGACGAGGATTATGCGTTTTACGATGTCGTGTTCGAAGGGCCGGTCCGCGGTCTGCGCGAATCCGCCGAAGTGCGCTTCAACGGTATCCAGGTCGGCGAGGTGACTTCGCTCGGGCTTGATGGCCAGAGCCGGGTGATCGCGCGCGTCCGTGTGCTGGCCCAGACACCGGTCCGCGTCGATTCCTACGCCCAGCTGGAGCCACAGGGCCTGACCGGCCTGTCCTATATCCTGATTTCCGGCGGCGCCCCGGACGCCCAGCGCCTGCTGAGCCCGGCCAGCCGGCAGCCCCCGCGAATCTTTGCGCGCCGCGCCCAGCTCGAAGGCCTGGTTGAAGGCTCGGAGGATGTGCTCGATGCGGCGCAGCTGACCTTGTTCCGTCTGTCGGAATTGCTCAGCGACCAGAATGTCGAGGAATTCTCGGCAACCCTCGTCAATCTGCGCGAAATCACGGATCGGGTGAATGCCGAACAGGCACTGGTCGAGGATATGCGCGCCGCGGTCGGGCGCATTGATGCCGCCGCTTCGGATATTTCCGAGGCCGCCGTCTCGCTGCAGCAATTCGGCGTCACGGCGGATGCTTTCCTGACCAATGAGATGACCCTGGCCGTCAATGAGACCACCGCTGCGGCGATCGCTGTCAACCAGGCCGCGACGGACACCACCGGCCTTATCCAGGCGATTCAGCCCGCCCTGGAATCCTTTGCCCAGGACGGTCTGGAAGATCTGACCCGGGCGGCTGGCGATCTGAACCGGCTTGTTGAATCGATGGAGCGCAGCGCAGCGGACTTCGAGAATAACCCCGGCGGCTTTATCGCCGGTTCACCCCGTCAAACGGTAGAGGTGCCGCAATGAGACCCGTCATTTCGATCAAGCTGGCTCTGATTGCCCTGAGCGCATTATCGCTCTCGGCTTGTGTTTCGCTCTTGCCGGAATCCACACCATCCTCGGTCTATCGTCTCGCTTCGCCGGAAGCGCGAGCCTGGTCCGGTGAATCCCGGACCGTGGTTGAAGTGGTGCCGCCGCAGGCGCCGCGTGGTCTGGCCGGTGACGAGATTGCCATTCAGATGGCTGACGGGCGGATCGCCTATATGGCATCGGCCCGCTGGATCGCCCCGACCCCGCGCATCATGCAGAATCTGATCGTCGACACCTTCAACGCCGCGGATTCTCATCTGGCGCCGGCCTTGCCCGAGGATGGCATCCGTGCGGCCTACGAATTGCGGCTCGATCTGCGCGAATTCGAGGCTGTCTATGATCGCGGCGACAATAATGCGCCGCTGGTCCGGGTCCGGCTATCCACGCGGCTGGTCGCGAACAGTGGCCGCGCTTTCGTCGGTTCCTCGGTGTTTGTCGGCGAGGCTCGCGCCTCGAGCAATCGCGTCGGTGCCATTATCGGCGCCTTCGACCAGGCTGCATCGCAAGTGAGCCAGGAATTGGCTGACTGGACCGCAGCACAGATTGCTCCCTGATCCAGACCGAGGCCGTCTCTTTTCCCAACGGGGCGCCCGTGCGGCGCGCGCCGACGCGGAGTCTGCCTTCCGGCTGATTGACCGCCGCGCCGCTGGCTAGCTTTCGCTCTTGTCGCGCTTGTTCGGCCGTTTGGCAGCTGCGCTGTCTGCGGCGGGCGTATCCTCGTCGCCTTCGGCGGGCATGCTCGACAGCAAGTCCTTCCAGCGCCAGCCTGGCTCACCGGACTGGCGGCCGCCACGCTCCGGGAAGCCGACGGCATTCTCCGCTGCGCGGGGCGCGGCTCGGCGAGGCTGCCCGCCGGTCAGCGGCGCATGCATGTCATGGCTGCTGTCCTCGCTCTCGGCCTGCGCCGCTTCGGCTTCGGCCGGTTTGCGTTTGCGGCCTAGCAGCGGATCGGGCAATTCATTCGTGCCCAGATCTGGCACCCGGCGTCCACCGGCCACAGAGCCCATGCGGAGCATGAAGTCGCTGAGCAATTCGTAGTTCTGCCGGATGCGCGCCTGGAAGGCGGCGTCGATCTCCTGGGATTCTTCGGCAGCTACCATGGCGGCGGCATTGAGGCCTTCCAGGCCGCGGCGAAGCGCGTCAGCGGCTTCCTGGGCGCGTTCGCGCGCCATGACCGGCAATTCGGACAGCCGATTGGTCATGGTGTCGATATGGCGCTCGACATTCTGGGTCTCGACGCGGGCCGAGGCCAAGACGGCTTCCAGGCGGCGGCGAACCAATTCTGCAGCTTCATCGGCCACTTGCGAGGCTCGTGCGGTGAGCTTGTCGGCTTCGGCGAGACGTTGCTGGAAAGCATCATCAGAGCGCTGGGCGGCGTTAAATGCGATTTCGTTGGAGTGCTCGACCTTCTGCGTCACCGCATCGGCCTGGGCCTCGATGGCCTCGATCGCGGCTTCCGAGATCGACTTGGCTTCCTGGGCCGAGGCCACCAGGCGGGCCAGGGCGGCTTCATGTTCGCGCGCCGCATATTCGGACTCCGAGCGCACACGGCCGGCGAGGCTGTGCGCACGCTCAAGCGCTTCGTCGACGGATTTCTTGAAGGCCGCAGCGCCATTGGTCGAGGCGGAGGTCAGCGCATCGGCACCGTCGCGGGCTGTCGTCGCCATGACTTCAAGCTCGGCGCGATGGAAATCGAGGGCGGCGGCGATCTTCTCCTGCTCCTTGCGCAGCGCTTCACCGGCCTCGCTCAGGCGGCCGCGGTGTTTGACATAGGCGGCATCGAGATTGTCGGTTCTTTCCTTGAGCGTGTCCGAGAGTTCGTGCAGATGCGCGGTGCGTTCCGAGAGTTTCGTTGCGGCGATATTGCTGCGCTCCGTGACGGAATCGCCCGCATCCTGCAGGCTTTCGACGCTGGCGAGGATGCGGCGTCCGCTATCGCTGGCCTGGTTGGCCGCCAGTTCGGCGGCGGCGGCGACCATTTTGGACTGGTCGGAAATCGCTGCGGCGATCAGCGCTGCCTTGTCGTCGAAGGATTCCGAGACCTCGCCCAGACGCAGCCTTTCCTTGCGCAGTCCCTTGAGCAATTCCTCGGTGCGGTCACGCGCATCGGTGGCCGAGAGTTCAAGCGATTCCGCGTGGTGGCTGATGACTTCTTCCATTGCCGCCAGGCGGGCGAGGGCGCTCTCAAGCGCTGAATTGATGCGGTCGACCTCGCCGGTCACGGCCTGGGAGAGGGACTGGACCTCGTGGCGCGCGTACTGGGCGGGCTCGGACAGGCGGCGAATGGCACGCTCGACGCGGCGGGTATTATGGGCATTGCGAACGACTTCGCGCGCCATCAGACCGCTCATGACAAAGAGCAGGGCCGGCGCAATCGCGAAAACGGCCAGCCCGGTCAATTGCCCGAAACCATATTGTCCCAGACGCTCGAGCGACTGGACACCGAGCGCGCCCCAGATAAAGGCGGCGGCGCCGCCAACCCAGAGCAGCGCGAAACTATTGGCCAGCCAGATCAGCCAGGCCCCGCCCGGGCGTTCCTCTGCCATGCGGGGCTGGTGCGGCTCGGCGTCCGGTGCTGCCGCAGCCGCGGCTTGCGAGGCAGCAGCGGCCATGGCCTGGTCGGATTCCGGCCCGGCCAGGCCGATTTCGGTGAGGTGGACTGATTTTTCTAGCGTTTTCTCGGTCATATTGCGCTCGATCGGGCCGTGGAGCAGGCTCGCTCCCGGACGGGGTCTGCGGACAGAAGGGCTCAATAGAGCCATTGTGACAGATGATAGCCGCAGAAGCGCGCCGCCGACACAGATAATCTATGCGAAATCGATATTTGCCTGTTGAGACGAGGCTGGAAGCGCGCCAGCCTAGCTGTCATACCGGTCCGATGGCGTGACAAATGCCGGTGTGGCTTCGTGGATGAGAATCTCGGCGCCCGACAGGCAGTCACGGCTCGATATCTGCGTACCCTTGCGGGCATCATGGGTGTCGGCGGGGGTCCAGACGATCATCTGGCGGTATTCGGTCGGCTCGACTGTGACGCAGTCACTGCCCGGGGATAAGGTAATGCCAAGCAGGGACAAGCCCATCACGGCAAACCATTCAATCAGTGAGACCAGAAGCTGGATCATGACGTTTTCGCACCCCAAGGCGTATCCGCATGCGCGATTGAGTTATGAAATTTATTGAGACTCGATACAATTCCAGAAACATGCCGCGGTCGTGAAATCTTCGTAAGAATATGGCGGAAACTGGGCGAATTCGCCTCAAGGGAGCAAAAATGCCGGAAAATGCACCACTCCCGCGCCATGACAGCCTGGATGCATTGCGGGGCTTCGCCGTGCTGCTCATGTTTGCCGTCAATATTCAGCTCTTCGCCTTCGTCTGGATCGCGGCCGATATTCCCGGCCTGCAGAGTGATTTCCAAGGGTGGGGCAATCGTGCCGTATGGCTGGTGACCCAGGGCCTGGTTTCGCAATCGGGCACGGCGCTCTTCATCACCCTGTTCGGCGCGGCCCTGGTGTTGAATGTGCGGGCCGCGCGCCAGAACCCGACCCGGCAATGGCCGCGACTGTCCTGGTTGCTTCTGCTCGGCCTGCTGCATGCCTATCTGTTCTGGTATGGCGATATTCTGGTGCCGCTGGCCCTGGTCGCCATGATCGTGGTGGCCGCCAATGGCATGACGCTGCGCAGTCTCTGGGGGCTGGGGCTTGGCCTGATCGGTTTTACCGGGCTGATGTTGCTGGCGGGCAGTGCGATCGGCGCCCTGATCGGCGACGGCATCACCGCAGCCGGCGCGATGGGTTTCAATCCCGAAGCCATTGCCGGCATTGAAACACTCTACCGCACCGGTTTCGTGGCGCGGCTCGGCTATAATATGAGCATCGCGCTGCAATCGGAGATGATGCAGATCGTCTTCATGAGCGGACGGATGGCCGGCTGTCTACTGCTCGGCATGGCGGCGCTGCGAAGCGGTTTTCTGACCGGCCAGTGGTCGGTGCGCCATTATGGCTGGATCGCCGCCATCGCTCTGGGCATTGGCGCGGCGCTCTGTCTCGCCGGCGCCTGGAATGCGATGGCCTCCGGTTTCTCACCCGCGGCGGTGCTGCAAAACCGTGTCGCCCAGTATTTCGGAAGCCTGGCGCTGGCGCTGGGTTATGCCGCCGGTTTCATGCTGGCAGCAAAACTGGATCTGGCTCGCGCGGCGCGATCGGCGCTGGCAGCGGTCGGACGCATGCCGATCAGCAATTACTTCGCGCAGACCCTCCTGATGACCCTGCTGTTTGTCGGCTTTCCGGGGCTGGGCCAATTCGGCCAGATCGACCGCACGGGCCTCGCCCTGATCCTGGTTTCGGTCTGGGTGGCGCAGGTTTTCGGCTCGATTTTCTGGCTGCAACGCTATCGCTACGGCCCGGTCGAATGGGTGTGGCGCTCACTCACCGCCGGGCGGCCACAGGCGTGGCTGCGCTGACGCCCTACTCGGCATCGGGCTGGTTTTCCGGGGTGGCGCGCTGGAAGGCCGGCAGGGCGAGGCAGGCGGCTTCGGCGGCCATCAGCGTCGGAAAGGCCGACAGATCAACCTCCCAGCGCCGGGCATTGACCAGTTGCGGCAGGAGATAGACCTCCGCCATGCCTGGTGCGTCACCGTGCAGGAAGGGGGTTGAGCGCGGGTGGGCTGCGACGAGGGTCTCCAGCGCGGCCAGCCCGTCGCTTGTCCAGCGATGGGCCCAGGCTTTCATCCCTGCCGGCCCCTGGCCGAGATCATCCCCGATCGCCTTGAGAATGCGCAAATTCTGCACCGGGTGGGTGTCGCAGCCAATGATTGCGGCCCAGGCGCGTACGCGGCAACGCTCCAGCGGATCGGATGGCAGCAGGGCGGGCTGCGGCCAGCTTTCCTCGATCCATTCCAGAATGGCGGGCGATTGCATCAGCATGGCATCGCCATATTTGAGGACGGGAACCAGTCCCTGGGGCTGCATGGCCAGCCAGGCCTGGCTCTTCTGCTCGCCGGTTTTCAGATTGATCGCGACCTGCTCGTATTCGACGCCCTTGAGATTGAGGGCGATGCGAAGCCGGTAGGCGGCACCGGAGCGCCAATAGCCGTAGAGGACAGGTTTCATCGCGATCTCCTTGTCAGGGGGGCCGGGGGCGGGTCTCAGGTGACGGTGAATTCGAGCGGCGGGAGGCCGGCAATCTCGGCCTTGACCCGGTCATCGCGCTGCAAGGGGCCGACGCCGGCGGGCGTGCCGGTAAAAACCAGATCGCCAGGCTTGAGCGTGAAATAGCGCGCCAGTTCCGACAGGACGCGGCGCGGCGGCAGGATCATCTCCGACAGGTCGCCGGACTGGCGGCGCACGCCATTGACCTTGAGTGAAATCGCTCCGCGTTCAGGCACGGGCCCGAAGCGCAACAGGCCGACCGGCGCGGAATTCTCGAACGCCTTGCCGATTTCCCACGGACCGCCCTTGGCCTTCATCGCGCCTTGCAGGTCGCGCCGGGTCAGGTCGACACCGACGGCACAGCCCATGATCGCTCCGCCATCGCCGAGCGCCAGGACCAGTTCGACTTCGTGATGCAGGTCCGACGTGCCTTGCGGGTAGGGCAGGCGCGGCGATGTCATGATCGCGTCGGCAGGCTTCATGAAAAAGATCGCCTCGGCGGCGGCGCCCATTTCCCTGGCATGGTCGGCATAATTGCGGCCGATGCAGAAAATGCGGCGGACGGGAAAGCGGCGCTCATCACCTTCGATGGGAAGGCTTGGCAGGGCGGGTGTAGGGATGATGTCGATCATGGCGTTGGGATAGCGCGACAAACGGGTCGGCGTCGAGCGAGTTTTGGCTTGCCGCTGCAACCCGTTTGCGGCACCAGACCGGATATGGACGAAGCCAAACCAAACAGCGCGCCGGGCATGCCGGCCCTGCGGCTGGGCGACTATCTGCCCTACCGCCTGGCGATTGCCTCCAACCAGGTCTCGTCAATGGTGGCGCGCGCCTATCAGAGCCGGTTCGGGATCACGATCTGGGAATGGCGCGTGATCGCCATTCTCGGCGAGGGCCATCCGGTGACGGCGCAGGGCCTGTGCGATGTGACGGCGATGGACAAGGTTTCGGTCAGCCGCGCTGTACGTTCACTGGCCGATCGTGGTGTGATCGAACGCTCAAGCAACCGGGCGGACCGACGCTCGCATCTGTTGGCACTGACGCCGGCGGGACGGGCCATCTATGCGGAAATCGCACCAGTCGCGCTGGAGGCCGAAGCTGCGCTCCTGGCGGGGCTCACGCCGGACGAGGTCGCGCGGCTCTCAACCCTGCTCGACCGTCTGCGTGATCGCGCCCGCGATCTCAAGGACAGTTAGGGCGCGGAAACCCGTGTCCGCTCGCCCAGCTGGGTGACGATGCGGCCCGAGGCGAACATGGCCAGCACGGTGGCGGCGGCGAATATATAGACACCCGGCAGCGTGGATGCGGCGAAGACGAGATTGTCGCGCACGCTGAAAATCACCAAGGCCAGGACCAGCACATCGGCCATCGACCATTTGCCCAGCATTTCGAGAAATCGCAGATGGCCGGCACCGGTGCCGGGCGCGCGGGAAAATTGCAGCCGCCACATCCAGATGAGTTTGAAGCCTGGAAACACCACCGAAAAGCCCAACACGATCATGGCGAGCAGGAATTCACCGTCATGCAACAGGGCCCGCCCGAAACCCAGAATCGAATGTTCACCAGTCCAAAGTCCGAACTGTGTGGTCCGCAGGGCTGGCAGGATGAGGCCCAGAGGCAAGAGGCATGAGCTCAACACCAGCAGGGCGGTCGTCGTCTGTCCGGCCCCCTGATCGGCCAATGCCCGCGGCTTCGTCATGATCGCGCCTTCCCCTGGATAGCCAATGCTGAAATCCAATGCAGGCAAAAGAACGGCAGGCAGGACTGGAGATCAGCCAAGTGCCGGCACCGCCCAGGGAGGTAATAACCTATGATTCGAAATAAGTCTGTGGTTAACGCCCGGAAACTAAACGCATTGCCGACACGCACCTTTCCCCCGGGTGTCATCGTGAAAGGACAGGGTTCCACAATGCAGAAATTTCTACTGACAGTCCTCGCCGGCGCGCTCCTGACAGCGCCCGTCGCGGCTGAAACCACCCAGCGCGACCTCGAAGTCATCGGTCGTGCCCTCGGCTTCGTCGATGGTGCCAGTGGCACCAGCCGCGTCGTCGCCATTGTTTATGATGCCGGCAGCGAAGCCGAGGCCCAGGCCCTGGCAGCCTCCATGGGCAGCGGGCTTTCGGCCGGCCGCGTCACGCTGACGCCGCGTCTTGTCGCAGCGTCTGACACCGCCAGTCTTGCCGGCGCCGACGCGGCCGTCCTGCTCGGCTCTGCCGCTGGCGATGCCGGCGTCTTCGCCGCCACCAGCGCCAATGGCGTGATGAGCGTTTCCACCGATATGAGCTGCGTCCAGTCCGGCAAATGCGTGATGGGCGTTCAGAGCGCGCCAGCCGTGCGGATCGTCGTCAATGGCGGCGCGGCTTCGGCATCATCCATCTCTTTTGCTGCGGCTTTCGCAATGATGGTTGAAGAAATCTAGGTGAGCTGACGCTCCACAAGACATTCAGGTGGGCTGAGGCCCTGACGAGGACAAATCATGAAAACGACAACACTATTGACGACGATCTCTGCGATCGCTCTCTCGGCGGCCTTTACGGTCGGCGTTTCCGCGCAGCAGCTGGACTACACTTCGATGAGCGAAATGTTCGGCGAAGCCGTGACAGCCGGTGCAACCGGTGCTCCGCAGCGCGCGTCCGATGTGCCTGCGACGATGATCATCATCACCCAGGACGAGATCGAACGCTTCCCGGAATACGACATTCCCGGCATTCTGCGCCATTATGGCGGCGTTGATGTCACCCGCTATGCCTATGGCGACGGTCAGGTCTCTGTCCGCGGTGCCGCAACCGGCTATACGCCGCGCCTTCTGGTCCTGGTCAATGGCCGCGAGGTTTATCTCGACAGCTATGGCTATACCGCCTGGTCGACCCTGCCGGTCCAGCTCGACGAGATCCAGCAGATCGAAGTCGTCAAGGGGCCGCAATCGGCGCTCTATGGCTTCAACGCTGTTGCCGGTGTGGTGAACATCATCACCCGCAATCCGAACCATGGCGACTACACCCAGCTGCGCGTCAATGCCGGGACGGATGAGTACCAAGGCATTTCCTTCACAGCCGCGCGCCAGCTCGGTGACCGCTTCGCGGTCCGGGCCAGCTATGGCGCGTCGGAAGCCAATGAATTCACGCCCTATGCGGGCCAGGCGACTGCCGTGCTGCGCGCGCCAGGCGAGCCAGATTTCAGCCGCGAAACCGGTGCGATCGAGGGCCGTTTTCGTATCACCGACAAGGTCAATCTGACTGCCGAAGCCACATTCTCCAATGTGCGGGCTTCGGAAGGCGACAGCATTTATTACCACGAGAATACCGGCTACACGCTCGTCTCCTACAAGGGCGATCTCGAGGCCGACACCGATTGGGGCTTCCTGACCCTGTCCGCGTATCGCAATGAGTCGGAAATCGAATATTCCTTCGGCGCGCAGGACGTGACCCTTACCACACTGCGCCTGCAGGACCTGTTCCGCGTTGGTACCAATGATACCATCCGCCTCTCGCTTGAATTCCGGCAGGGTGAAACCGGCTCATTCCCGGATCCGACCAATGGTGATTTCGGTTATGAGACGACCGCCTTCTCGGCGATGTGGAACCACAAGTTCAGCAATGCCGTCGACCTCACCCTGGCTGGCCGGTTTGACAGCGTTGACTGGAGCCGCGATGCGCAGCCGAACCCGTTCCTCTACCCGTTCGCGCAGGCCGATTACGACGTCTCCATCGAAGAGCTGAGCTATAATGCGGCTCTGGTCTGGCGGCCGGAATTCGGCGGTGCCGTGCGCCTCACCGCAGCGCGCGGTGTGCAGGCTCCGACAATGTTCGATATCGGCTTCACGATGCCGGTGAATCTCGGGGGCTTCTTCGTTGTGGCGGCCGGCAATCCAGCAATCGAACCCTCGATCGTGACCAATTACGAGATCGCCTATGATCGCGCACTGACGCCGACAATGACTTTGCGTGCGGCTGTATTCCTGCAGGAGACTGAAGGTGTCAAAAGCCAGCTCGGCCAGGCACCCGACCTGTTGCCGCCCGCAACGCCAGTGCCGACTTTCCTGTTCGACAATCGCGGAGACACACAAGTCGCGGGCGTGGAGCTGACCCTGGCCGGCCGTCCTGACAATGCTTGGTCCTGGGATGCCAATTACACCTATAAGCAGGTCGAGGACGATATGTCGCTCTTCCCGTTCTACACGCCGCTGAACTTTGAAGAGGCGACACCGTCTCATATCGCCAATGCTCATCTGGGCTGGACAGACGGCCGCTTCACGATCGATGGATACGCAAACTACGTTTCCGCGATCAATATGCCGAACCAACCGGTGTTCGGCACCATTACGCTTGATCCGATCGATAGCTATATCGCGCTGTCGATGCGTGCCGGTTACGAAATCAACGACCATTTCACGGTTGCTGTGAACGCCCAGAACGCGAATTTCGGAAGTGGTGAGGTCACCAATACCCATCATCAGACTGAATCCCGCGTGTGGGTCTCCCTCAGCGCCGGCTTCTAGCAAATGCGATGACGCCCCGGTGCTCAGGCACCGGGGCGGTAATTGTCATGTTAACCATTCCGGTGGACTGTTAACGCCACCAAATCAATTGCCGCTGACCGGTTCGCAGGAGGGCCTCATGGCCAAGGGAACAAAATTGTTCAATCTCACCATCGCGCGGTCATTCGCCGTGGCGCCCATTGCTGCCATTCTTGCCCTTGCCGCCGTTGCCGGCCTGGGCACCTGGTCTCTCATGCAGGCTTCCGCCAGCCAGGCCCGCGTGATTGCGGGCATGGAAGTTGGTGTCGAACTGACGCGCATGCAGACAACGCTGGAAACGATCAATGCCGATGTCTTCCAGATCATTACCGCCCAGGCGGCCGGTCAGGGCGTCGATGTTATGGCCGCCTTCGAGCCGGTCGGCGTCAATATCAACAGCCTTTCCGCACAGGTCGAGACTTTGCGTCCCTTTGCCAATCAAGCCGGCCGCGGCGAGACGATCGACCGCCTGACCGAACAATTGGCCCTTTACCGCGATGCCCTCGACTTCGTCGGCCAGATGCTGGAACTCGATTTTGCCAGCTCCGTTGCCTTCCTGGCACCTTTCGATGAGGTGTTTACCGAGCTGAGTGGCGATCTGACCGAGCTCGCCAATACCGCCGCCAGCCTGTCGCGCGCCGACGCCGAGGCGGCCGATGCTGCGGCCCGCACCGCCATCATGGTCTTTATCGGCCTGACCGCACTGGTCGCCGTTGGCCTGATCTCCCTGTCCATCTTCTTCGGAACCCGGATTTCCAAATCTGTCCGTTCGATCGCCGATGCGACCGAGACGCTGGCCAATGGCGATTATTCGCTCGATATCGTTGCGCTTGAGCGGACCGATGAGCTGGGTGCGGTCGTGGAAAGCCTTAAACGCTTCCGCGAGCGTGGCATCAAGGCCGAGGAACTCGAGCAGGAGCAACGCACCGCGACCGCAGTCCAGGAGCGCCGCGCCACCCAGATCAATGATCTGGCCAAGGCTTTCGACACCGAAGTCATGACCCTGCTGGGCGAGGTCACCGAGGCGTGTTCCTCGATGTCGGCAATCTCGGAACAATTGTCGACGGCAGCGATCGAAGGCTCGACCAAGAGCGGCATGATGGCGACATCGGCTGCAGAGGCCTCGAGCAATGTCGAATCCGTGGCCGCCGCGTCCGAGGAATTGTCTGCCTCGATCCAGGAGGTTACCCAGCAGATCCAGAATTCATCCAATATGGCGGCCCAGGCCGATGAGCGCTCCAAGGCGGTCCAGACCGTCGTTGATAATCTCGGCTCCGCCGCGCAACAGATCGGCAATGTCGTCCAGCTGATCAATGATATCTCCGAGCAGACCAATCTCCTGGCCCTCAACGCGACCATTGAAGCGGCCCGCGCTGGCGAGGCCGGCAAGGGTTTTGCCGTGGTCGCGTCGGAAGTGAAATCGCTCGCGGCCCAGACGGCCAAGGCAACCGGCGATATCCGCGGCCAGATCGAAGCGATCCAGGAGGCTGCGGCGTCCTCTTCAACCTCGATTGGCGATGTCACAAAAGCCGTCGCGGAAATCAGCCGCGCCTCGGCAGCGATTGCAGCGGCTTCCGAAGAGCAAAGCGCGTCGACCCGCGAAATCTCCGGCTCGGTCGCCCACGCCGCCACCAGTGCGCGCAATGTATCTGACAATGTCGATGCGGTGTCGCGTTCGGCCATGCAGACCGGCGAGGCTTCCCAGGAAGTTCTCAAATCGGTCCGCGCTGTTTCCGAACGCGCCGACAGGCTCAACAAGACGGTCGAGACCTTCCTCAATGAGGTTCGCAAGGCTGGCTGATTTCAGGCCGGTTTCGCCAGTATGACGACTGCGCCCGGGCTGTTTCAGTTCGGGCGTTTGTCGTTACTGCAGGCCTCTAGCGCAGCATGTCGCGGGCGGCCGCAAGCATGGCCTCACAGCCCGTTTCGCTGTCGAGCACGACATAGAGCCCGTATTGCGCCGCGATCCGCGTATCGCCGCTCTCTTCATCTTCCCGAAAGCCGGCGAGGCGGGCATGGTAGAGTGAGCGCTGGTCTGGCCGCCATTCCGGCATGCACCAGATATCTTCGCCCGGGGCGGAAAATCGCATCGGCCCATAGCCCGGCAGGGTCGAATGGAAGATGGCGGAATGGCCATTGCGTTCCTCATCATGGACGACGGAAAGCCGCTCATTCGACATTGCGTCGGAGGCGTGCAGCCAGTTATAGCGCACGCCCTGGGTGAAGCGCGCCGGCCGGCATTCTCCCGGTGGGTAGAAGGGTTCGCGGCATAATTGGAGCCGGGCGAGGCCCTTGGCCCGGCTGAAGAAGGCTTCGAGCTGGACAATGTCGGTGGCGGCCGCTGGCGCGGGAAATGTAGCGATTGCTGCCCATGCGGCCAGCGCCGGCAAGATTGATCGCAACATATGCATGGCAAGCCCCGGACCCGGTTCGACGATCAGTGCCAGAGCTGCACGCTGGCACCGCCGTTCTTTTACCGTTCCGATGGTGTGAAATGGAAGCCGCAAACCCAGAGCGAACCGGCCGGCATTCGCCCGGTCGAGCACGTGACGCAGCGCGTGCGGGGTCAGGTGCCGGCAGATCTTGAAGGAGATGGATAAAGAGATTGGTGCGCCCAGTAAGATTCGAACTTACGACCCGCTGATTAAGAGTCAGCTGCTCTACCAACTGAGCTATAGGCGCGCCGGGGTTGGAGGCGGCGGAACATACGCGAGATTATCCACAAAGCAAGGGCCTCATTTCAGCGGCCGGGGCCCGCGTGTGCCGGGAGCATCGCAGCCCGGTCACCTCCAGGCAAAGACGGCAAGCGCTCATTTACCCTGGGCGAAGAAATTATGGCCCGGTGCCGCAGCGTTAAGCGTGGTGTTAACGAGGGCGTGCGAAATTGCCGCCATGAAATCTGCCTCGTCCCACCGTCTGGCCCAAGCCGAACCCGATGCACCCGCGCCGGTTTTCGACGCTGCGCACCTGGCCCGCTATACGGGCGGTGATGCGGCGCTAAAGGCGGAACTGCTGGCGCTGATGTGCGAGCAGGCGGAGCGCTGCATCGCGCTGATTACCGCGGCTCCCGATCATGAGACCTGGACCTCGGCCCTGCACACACTCAAAGGCGCTGCGCGCGGTGTCGGAGCCTTTGCGCTCGGCGCGGCCTGTGAGACGGCCGAAACTCAGCCGCAAGGGTCCTGGCCGGAGGCGGCGCAATGCGTGGCCACCGCCTTCGCGGTAACCCGGCGCTGTTTCGAGCGCCGCTAGGCCCCGCGGGTGCGGTCCCAGACTTCGAATTCATAGGCGATCGACTGACGGACCAGTTCGCGCCAGACCGGTTCCGCAATCTCGGTGCTCAATCCGAGGCGCCGGGACTCGGCCAGCACTTTTCCAATAACATCCTCGATCCGCCAGTCATCATGGACGACATCGCGCGACGGTTTGATCCTGGCGGCCGCCTCCATATAGCGCGCCCGTTCGGCGATCAGTGCCACCAGTTCGCGGTCGATTCCATCGACCCCGTCGCGGACCTGATCCATGCGGGTGCAGGCTTCCGGGCTGATGCGTGTGACGGCGGTCTGTGTGCTCATATCGGGTCAACCTGTAGCAGTCCTGTCTTGCTTATAAGCGGCGCGGCGGCATCCCCCAAGGGGCGAGCTGTCACACCCGGGCGGCGGACCGCATTGCCTGTTCGACCTGTCCGCCAGCCACGTTATGCTAGCCGCGAAACGATGGAGACTCGCAATGTCACAGCCGGTCAGAATTTATGGCGATCGCCGCAGCGGTAATTGTCTGAAAGTGAAGTGGACCGCCGACTATCTCGCCATCCCCTATCAGTGGATTGAGATTGATGTCGCCAAGGGCGAGACCCGGACTGATGATTTTCTCGCTATCAACCCGGCCGGGCAGGTGCCCTGTCTTGAGCGCGAGGACGGCCGCATCCTGGCCCAGTCGAACGCAATCATATTCCATCTCGCCGGAGGCTCACCGCTGATCCCGGCCGATAGCTTCGATACCGCCAAAATGCTCGAATGGATGTTCTGGGAACAATATAGCCATGAGCCGGCAATCGCCGTGCGGCGTTTTCAGAAAGCATTCCTGAAACTCCCCGACGACTCGATCGACCCAGCCCTGATGGCGAAAGGGCGCCGCGCGCTCGGGGTGATGGAGATGCGGCTGCTGTCGCGCGACTTCATCGTCGGGGATTCGATGACGCTCGCCGATATCGCCCTGGTCGCCTATACGCGCCTGGCCGATGAGGGCGGGTTTAATCTCGACGAGTTTCTCAATGTCCGTGGCTGGATTGCCCGCATCGACCAGGAGCTCGGCCTTGATCCCGATGATGGCCGCGTCGACGCGGCCGGATAGCGCGTGACGGCGGGCGAAACCATCGAGGCTGTACCGCAATTCGGCCTTTGTGAGGCGGGGCCGCCTTACCCGGCTCGCCCCTGCGCCTTTGGCATTGCCGTTGATGACAAGGGCCGCATCGCCCTGGTGCGGATTGCACGCGAAACCTATGTCAATTGGGATTTGCCCGGCGGCATGATCGATCCCGGCGAGAGCGAGGCGGATGCCCTGGCCCGGGAGTTTTGCGAGGAGACCGGCTGGACCGTCACGCCTGGCGCCCTGGTGACACGGGCGGAGCAATTCACCATCACGCGAACTGGAGAACGCCGGCGCAATCAGTGCGGCTTCTTCCTTTGCGAGCTGGCGGCGATGACGGGGGGCAAGATCGAGGATGATCACGAGCTGGTCTGGCTTGATCCAAACGAGGCGCTGACCCGCCTGCGCCATGAGGCGGCCGCATGGGCGGTGACGCAATGGCTGCGAATGGGCCGTAGGTGTGCCGGCCGGCGCCATCGCTGACGGCCATGTCCCGGCCCCGGATCGCCTAGCGAGCCAATTCCTTGATCGCCTCGTCGACACCTTCCAGTGTGAGCGGGAACATGCGCTGGGCGCCGATCAGATCCTGTACCAGTTTGGTCGAATGGGAGTATTCCCACCATTCCTCGGGCTGCGGATTGAGCCAGATCAGATTGGGCCAGGTTTCGACCAGGCGCTTGATCCAGACCGAGCCGGCCTCGTCATTCCAGCCCTCGACCGAGCCGCCCGCATGGGTGATCTCATAGGGCGCCATGGCGGCATCACCGACGATGATGACTTTCCAGTCGTGCGGGTATTTGTGGATCAGATCGAGCGTCGGCACCGTCTCGGCGCGGCGACGCAGATTGGAACGCCAGACGCCCTCATAGGGGCAATTGTGAAAGTAGAAATATTCCAGGTTCTTGAATGTCGAGCGTGAGGCCGAGAACAGCTCCTCGCACAGCTTCACATAGGGATCCATCGAGCCGCCGACATCGAATAGCGCCAGCACCTTGATGGCATTGCGCCGTTCCGGCCGCATCACCACATCGAGCCAGCCCTGGCGGGCTGTGGCGTTGATCGTATTGTCGAGGTCGAGCTCGTCCTGGGCGCCGTCGCGGGCGAATTTGCGCAGGCGCCGCAGTGCAACTTTCAGATTGCGCGTGCCCAGTTCACGATCACCATCGAGATCCTTGTAGCGGCGCTGCTCCCACACCTTGGCGGCGCGGCCATGCTTACCCGGTCCGCCAATGCGCACGCCGGCCGGATTATAGCCGCCATGGCCAAAGGGCGAGGTGCCGCCAGTGCCGATCCATTTCGAGCCGCCCTCATGACGTTTTTCCTGCTCCTCGAGCCGCTTTTTCAGCGTCTCCATCAATTCCTCGAAGGGCAGGGCCTGCATGGCCGCCATCTCTTCCTCGGTGAGCAGTTTTTGCATCATCGCTTTCAGCCAGTCGTCCGGGATCTCGTTTTCGCCGAACAGGTCGCCGAGGGCCTCGACGCCCTTGAAGACATGCGCGAACACCTGGTCGAACTTGTCGAAGGCCTTCTCGTCCTTGACCAGTGCGGCGCGGCTGACGGCGTAGAAATGGCCGATATCCGGATCGATCGCGCCCTTGTCGAGGGCTTCGAGGAGGGTGAGATATTCCCGGGTTGTGACGGGGATCTTGGCGGCGCGCAGCTGGGTGAAGAAATGATGGAGCATGAGCGCAACCTAACCAATTGTGCGGGCACCGTCAGCTGTCCGGCTCGGGCAATGACAGGGGCGGGTTTTCTTTGGCACGCTTTCTGCTGCAAGATGGCGGCTTGGCAGGGCCGCGAGTGAATAGAGTGGGTGAGTGAGATGCGTTGGTTTATCAAAGTGATGTGCGCCGCCGGAATGGGAATTGCCAGCCTGGCGGGCGCTGTTCAGGCCCAGTCCGGTGACAGGCACATGGATTTTCATGGATCCATGTCGCCGTCGGGTGACCGGATTGTGTATTATTCCTACCGGGAAGGTCGCGTGCCGGATTTGTTCATTCTCGATGTGAACCGAAATCGCGAGCAACGCCTCACCGAAACCCCGCATATGTGGGAGACGGGACCGGAATGGTCACCAACCGGCAACCGGATTGCCTTCGCGCGCGGCGAAAGTATGAGCTATCTGCGCGCGATTATCCGCGACCTCGATACAGGCGCCGAAATCGATCTCGGCCCCGGCGTTGATCCAGCCTGGTCGCGCGATGGCAGTCGAATCGCCTGGCGCGGGCCGAACGCCACGATCTGGGTCGCCAATGCCGATGGCAGCGAAGCGCGCGGGTTGAATCTCGATCACCTCCGGGGCGTCAAGTCGGAACCCGCCTGGAGTTTTGATGGCGGTTTTCTGACCTTCATCATGGAAGAAGAGGGCGAAGATCCGACCCGGGATGTCTATCTCTATGAGTTGAGCTCCGGCGGTACCTGGCAGCTGACCGACAGTCCGGCAGGCGAGACAGGAGCCTTCCTTCTGCCCGATGGCGATACTTTGATCTTTGCGGCGCTGGACGGGACGAGCGCACCGCAAGTCTACAAATACACCGTCAGCGCCGGCGGCACGCCCGAACTACTGACCGCCACGGACGCAGGGCAGTATCATTATTTTCCGTCACTCTCGCCAAATCCGCAAACCATCCTGTTCGAGGCCGGCGACTGGAATGAGAATCGATTCTTCATTTACAGCCTCGATATCGTCACCGGGACTGTCCGTCAGCTCACCGGACGTCGGGGCCGCCGCGGCCGCTAATCGCGGCTTTCGACGAGCGCCTCCAGCAGGTCGATGTCTGCACTCATCAGGGCGCCGGACGCTGAGGCAATGCGCTCCGCCGGCCAGTCCCACCATGCCAGGGCCTGCAGCCGCGCCGCCACATCCTCCGGCAAACGCCGTTTGATGATCCGCGCCGGATTGCCGCCGACGATTGTATAGGGTTCGACATCGCTGGTGACGACGGCCTTGGTGGCGATGATCGCGCCATTGCCGATCATGACGCCGGGCATAATGGTCGCGTCCCAGCCGATCCAGACATCATGGCCGATCATGATGCCGCCCTTATTGGGCCAGGCGCCTGGATCGGGCTCACCCCAGCAGCCGAAAATCGGGAAGGGATAGCTCGAGAGCCGGTCGGCGAAATGATTGCCGCCATTGAGCACGAAGCTGACATCGGCGGCGATCGAGCAGAATTTCCCGATCACCAGCCGGTCATCGATGAAATCGAAGGCGTATTTCACCTGCTCGGCGAAGCGCGCCGGATCGGTGAAGGAGTGGATATAGCTGTAATCGCCGGCCTCGATCTTGGGGTGATCGGCGAGCAGCGGTTTGAGATAGGCCATCGACGGCGCCGCCGGCATGGGGTGCAGCGTCATCGGGTCGAGGGCGGGGCGGGATTCAGGCGTAGAGGTCGTGGCAGGCATGGACAGACTCCGGGTGGGATTTCACGAAATTTCGGGTGAAATGCGCCCCCGGTCTCCCGGGCGGCGCGGCTTAGCCGCGCTGGTCCATGTCGCTCTCCATTGGCTTGGCCAGAACTATATGTCCCGGCTGGCTGCGTGATCAAGTCTCGGCTATTCGGCCTCTGACCCCGCCAGCATGGCATCGGTCACCGTAATCTGCCTCTGGCCGTCCGCATCGACTCTGACCGAGGCATAGCTGGTCAGCTGACCGGCCGCTGCCCGCTGGGCATAGTCGATGAATTCCTGCGGCGAGGGCAGGGCATCGAAAGCGCCCAGCAGGAACAGGCCTTCCTCATTGCGGCTGGCCAGCAGGAAGGGCGCATTGCTGGAGTTCGTCAGAGAGAGGCCGGGCGCCAGAATGACGCGGTAGGTTGAGTCGGCGCCGCGGCTGGCCGCGACATAGCGCAAGACCTCACCATCGGCGCCCAGATCGCTCCAAGCGAGAGTGTGCTGGCCATTGTTGAATTCCGGCAGGCCCAGAAAGCACTGTTGTGACGCTGCTTGTTCGGCCTGGTCAAACTGGAGCTGGAGCATCACCGCATCGCCAACGCCAGGCGTCCTGCTGGCGGCGGCATCGAGCTCCGCGACTGCATCACAATGTGCCAGATAGGTTTCGATGCCGGGCAGTTCCGCGAACAAATCGGCTGCGATCGCGTCAATCTGGGCCTCGGTGAGTTCGCCATTATGGGTTAGCCGGAGCTTCAACGACCAGCCGTGGACGAGCGAGAGCCAGAGCCCGGTTCGTGTCGTGCCCTGGGCGAAAATTCCGCGTCGTACGGGTAGGCCGTCGAAATCAAGCAGGTCCGAGCTGACAGTGCGGGGGTGATCGAAGGCGACGTCGATCTGTTCGACGGTCCGCTCATACAGGGCATCCAGCGTGTCGACGCTGGTGATCCGCGACATGAACACCGTGATGCGGGGGGCGGGCGTATCGCCCATCATGTATTGGCACTCTTCATCAGTGCCTGTCGCATTCAGATTGGTTATGTAAGCGCGGACGGCGCCGCCGAGCTGTGTCGGGCAATGCGCGGCGGTGAAGACGTGGCGCGGATTGCTGTCCAGGTCCTGCCAGAACAGGGCGAGTTCTATATCGCTCAGCGCACGAAGCTCCTGCCCGACCCGAAACCATGAATCCCGGTCCTGCGCGCGGTAATAGGCCTGTTCTGCCAGGCCCAGTGCCGCCTGCAAGAGTTCGCTGGCCTCGGGCGTATCGCGAACCAGGTCGGCGGCCCGCTCGGCCAATTCGGCGGCCTCGCGATTGCGCCCTTGCCCGTCACGGATCTGCGCCAGCACGTAGAGGCTGTCGAACCGGTCTGGCAGCGTCTCGGCAACGGCAATCGCCCGTTCCGTTTCCGCTGCGGCGGCGTCGAGATCGCCGCCCTGCGCGAGGGCGATGGCAGACTGGATCCGGCTCTGCGCCTCGGTTGCGTCCTGCGCAATGGCTGCCGATTGCAACGAAAATCCGATGAGTGCGCAGAGTGCGAGCGTGCGAAGCATGATGATCCCCCGATCAGGCCGCACGGTGATGTGTGGCTACCTGAATGAAGTCTCCCGCCTCAATCGGGCAAATGCAAGGCAGGCGTGCGCCTTGAGTCAACTCGCCCGCTACGCCGCTCCTGGTCCGCTCCCTGGCCCACGGCCCGGTCCGCCTGTTGCGCGCCGCGCCATAAAGGCCAGCTTCTCGAACAGCATCACGTCCTGCTCATTCTTCAGCAGGGCACCATGCAGCGGCGGGATCAGCTTGCGCGGGTCCTGCTCGCTCAGCAGGGCCGGATCGATATCCTCGATCAACAGGAGTTTGAGCCAGTCGAGCAATTCGGATGTCGAGGGCTTTTTCTTGACGCCGGGGACCGAGCGGATTTCGTAGAAGAGCTTCAGCGCTTCAGCCAGCAGGCGGCTCTTGAGGCCCGGGAAGTGGACCTCGACAATGGCGCGCATCATTTCTTCGTCGGGGAAGGCGATGAAGTGGAAGAAACAGCGGCGCAGGAAAGCGTCCGGCAATTCCTTCTCATTGTTCGAAGTGATGATGACGACAGGGCGCTCGGCGGCCTTGATGGTCTCGCCGGTCTCGTAGACATGGAATTCCATCCGGTCGAGCTCCTGCAGGAGATCATTGGGGAATTCGATATCAGCCTTGTCGATCTCGTCGATCAGCAGGACAGAGCGCTTCGGCGCCGTGAAGGCCTCCCACAGCTTGCCCTTGCGGATATAGTTGGAGATGTCGTGGACGCGCTCATCGCCGAGCTGGCTGTCGCGCAGGCGTCCCACCGCATCATATTCATACAGGCCCTGTCGGGCCTTGGTGGTCGATTTGATGTGCCATTCCAGCAGCGGCATGCCGAGGGCATCCGCGACCTGGCGTGCCAGTTCGGTTTTCCCCGTGCCCGGCTCGCCCTTGACGAGCAGCGGACGCTCCAGAGCGATCGCGGCGTTAACCGCGGCGCTCAATTCGCTGTCAGCGACGTAATTGTCTGTACCTTGAAAACGCATGCCACCGACTTAGCGCGATTGCGCAGCCGAGGGTAGGGGCGGGTTTCAGCTGGCCTGGCTGGCCGGGGCAGCCCGGATTAATAGTCTGTAAAGCGAATCCCTTCGCAATTGCCCTTCAAGGATAAGAGGAGCGTGTCCCATGGCAATCGAGCTTGCCCAGGCCAAGAATTTCTACAGCTTCGGCTGGAAGACCGGCAAGATCGCCGATTGCGATCCGAATTTCCCGACCACGCTCCATGCCTGGGACGGTGAAGCGCTCGAATTGCATCAGCCCGACACCGCATTTTTCGGCTTTGTCCAGGAAGGCGAGGCCGTCATCGAATGTGCCTCGGGCCGTTTCACGCTCAAGCCTGGCATGTATTTCTCCTTCAATGATCGCGGCCAGGTCTCCGGCGGACGCGGCATTGTCATCGCCCGCGATCGCGCGCGCGGCTTCTTCATGATCGGTGGACCAGTCGAAGAGAAGGGGCGCCTGAAATATATCGATGGCTGCACCGACAGCCTGCTGATCCCGCCGGTGCGGATGGGCGATGCCTGCCTCAACCTGCTCTATTTCCCGCCCGGCATTGACCAGACCCCGCACACGCATCCATCCGACCGTATCGGGGTCGTATTCTCTGGCCGCGGCGAATGCGTGACGCCGGAAGGTATAATCCCGCTGGAGCCGGGCGTGATGTTCCGCATCCCGTTCGAGGGCAATCACAAATTTCGCACCTTCGACAGCGAGATGCGCGTGATCGCCTATCATCCCGACAGCGATTTCGGACCCCAGGACGAGGATCACCCGATGATCAACCGCACCATGGTTGACGGTGTCTCGGCCAACAAGATCGACAAGATCCGGACCGCCTGATTTTGGCTATTTGTATTGTGGACGCAGCCAGACGCCGTTTGCGGCATCGGTTGGCAGTCCCGTGTCCGGATCATAGACGCCGCGGCGCAGATTATTACGGCGATTGATCTCGCTCGCCGCCGGGCGTTTTTCGCCATCGCCGAGTGCGGTCGACAGGGCCGCCAGATCCCGGGCCAGGCTGGCGAATTCATCCATCTCCATCGCGAACGGATGGTCCGGTCCTGGTGTGGTGCGGTCGAAGGTGACGTGTTTCTCGATCACCGTCGCACCCAGCGCCGCCGCCGCGATCGGGGCGACATGCCCCGGCGAATGATCCGACAGACCGACCGGCAGGCCGAAGGCGGACTTCAGCGTTGAAATGGCATTGAGGTTGAGATCCTCCCAGCTGGGAGGATAGCTCGCCGTGCATTGCAGCACGGTCAGATCGCTGCAGCCGGCGGCTTGCACCGTCTTGATGGCGGTCGCGACCTCTTCGAGGTAACTCGCCCCGGTCGACATGATGACGGCCTTGCCGGTGGCGGCGATCTTCTCGAGCAGGGGCGTGAAGGTCAGGTCGCCCGAGGCAATCTTGTAGCGCTTGACGCCCAGTGCCTCGAGCTTGTCGACAGCCTCCAGATCGAACGGGGTCGACATGAATTCGATGCCATTGTCGTCGCAGCAGGCCTTGAGCTCTGGCAGCCAGTGATCGGGCAGGCCCTGATTGGTGAAGGCAGCGTAGCGCGGATTGTCGATCCATGTCCCGCTTGCGGCATCCCTCGCCTTGCGGGCGATCAGGCCTTCGCGGGTCAGTGACTGGAATTTGGCGCTATGGGCACCAGCCTTGGCGCTGGCTTCGATATAGCGTTTGGCCTCGTCCAGGCTGCCGCCATGATTGGAGCCGATCTCGGCGATCAGTGTGATGGCAGGGCTCATGAGGCTATTCCTTGTTGCACCGACTGGGCCGGCGTGATTTCAGCCAGCAGGGCGCAGATATGGCCGGTATCGACTGGCCAGCCGCGGGCCGCGAGCCTGGAATGGATCATGCGCACATAGCCCAGCTCCGCGGCGGTATCGACCGAGAGATCGTATTCGGGGTGATGCAGCGCCTCCGGGAAGGCGAGGGTGAGGCAGCGATAGGCGTCCGGGTTTTCGCGCACTCTTATGGTCACATGTTCGCGGTCGCGGTCGGTTGTTGCGTCATCGCGATCGATCTGGCGCAGCACGCGCGCTTCGACGACTTCGGCGCGCAGCCCCCGGGGAAGATGGCCGGCCTCGGGCCGGGTGTATTCGGCGCCGTGAGCCTGGTGTTCGGCAACGCAGCGCGCGATCACCGCCGGGTCGCGAAACGGGCTGTCCGAGGTAATGCGCACCAGCGTGTCGGCAAGGGTCATGTCGGCGGCGAGGACGAAACGGCTCAGCACATCGCGTTCGGAGCCGCGGCAGACGCGGATGCCTTCCGCTTTGGCGAGGGCAGCGATGACATCGTCGCGCCGGGCCTGTGTCGTGGCAATCACAAGCTCATCGACACCTTCGATACGGCGCAGGCGGCGGCATTGATAGGCCAGCAGGGACACGTCGTCATGCAGCGGCTCGAGAATTTTCCCCGGCAGCCGGCTGGAGCCCATCCGGGCCTGGATGACGGCGATCGTACGCTTCATGTGATGCCCTCGACATCGGGTGGAATTGCCACGTCCTGCCAGGAGCGGACCATGCGCATCGGAGCATAGGGCGGAATGGTTGACGGGATATGGCCAGCCAGATGCTCGGCCCCTGCCAGCATGCGCACCAGCAAGGCCGGGACATTCAGGCCGGCCAGCGTCATCAGATAGCCAAAACCCCACATGCGCGGATTGATCTCAAGCAGATAGGGCGGGGCGTCCGGAGAGGGACGTTTGAGCTCGACGGCGGCCAGGCCGTGCCAGGGGCCGGTGGCGCGCAGGATCGCCAGGCCCGCCTCGGTCAGGCCGGGGTCGACCACCGTTTCGCCGGCAATGGCGGCGCCGCCGCTGGGGGGATTGGTTTGCAGCTTGCGATGCAGGGTGGAGATCACTAGCTCGCCGCGATTCCAGAGCGTGCCGATGGTGTAGATCGTTTCGGGGCCGCCGGGGATGCGCTCTTGCACCAGGCATGGGCCGTGCTCGGCCATGGTGGGCGGCCAGTCGCGCTTGAGCGTCGCCATATCGGCCGGGTAGCTCACCCCGCGCGCACCGCGTGAACAGCGCGGTTTGAGCACACAGGGGAAATCGCCATCCCAGCTCTCCAGATCTGCGAGCGTCTCCGGCTGCAAAGTGCGCGGCAGCGGCAGGCCGGCTTCTGCGATGCGGCTCAGCAGCAGGCCCTTATCAATCCCGAAGCGTAGCACATCCGGATCAGGAACCGGCACGCGCAGACCCCGACCCGCCCACTCCCGCGCGATCGGGGCGAGGGCGGCGGCTTCTGCCTCCGAGCCGGGAATGATGGTGTCGAGGCCGTGTGTTTCGCAGATCTCGGATACGGCGGCGCGATAGGTAGCGGCATGGCTGGCTGCAGGCAGGAGCCGGGCTTCGACGCCGGGCTCGAACAGGCCGGCGGCGAGGGGGTTGAGGTCCGCAGCGACGATCTTCAGCGCGTTGTCGGCCTGTCTGAGCGAGCGGACCGTGCCGAGGCCTGGCGGGGCACCAACGCCTGTGACCAGCACGCCGGTGGAAAGCTCATGCAACATCATGCCGGCCTCCAGGCGTCGAGGGAGCGACCGAGCAGGCGTTCCAATGCGTCGATTTCGGGCGCGAAGCGTGCCTCCAGCATGGCGCGGGTATTGGCGTCCATGGGTGGAACCTGCACGGGGGCTGCACCCGGGGGCGGATAGACGCCATCGGCGGTAGAAGCCGAGGATATGCCGCTGACCGGCGCGACCAGTTCGGCGTGCAGGGCCTCGAAACTCTCGTCCGAGCGATGGTCATGGGCGCCTGCGAGCACAGGGAGTTTGGCGGCCGGAATGCCGCCGGTATTATAGCGCTCCTGCAGCGAGACCGGCGCATCGGGATCAAGGTCGAGAAATTCGAATATGCGCCGCATTGTGCCGGGGGCATCATGGTCGAGTTCGTCCTGGAGCAGGACAAGGCAATGCTCGAAGCACTTCATCCAGGGCTGGAGCTTGCCGGCATATCGGCCGGTATCGGTATAGAGCCATTGAAAGCCCCAATTGGCCGCCTTGCGCCCGGCTTCGATTTCGAGGGTTTTGGCGAAGGAGAGAAATTCCGCATCGCGCCGGACATTCTGAAGATAGTGCGACCAGGCGCGGTCGACCGGGTTGCGCAATATGGCAATGATCCGGGTTGCCGGTCCGCACAGTGACAGCGCCTGCGGTGCCGCGATGTCGGCATAGGCGAGGTAATCGGGCGAGACATCGCCGGCGCGGACCTCGTTACGTCGCGCGGCAAACAGGGCCTGATAGTCTGCAGCCGAACATGGTGCGTCGAAATGATAGAAGGCGGGCCAATGGACCGCGCCCTTCCAGATGTCGGAGAAGAAGCGCCCCTCTTTACGCGTCGGCGAGAGGAAGATGTCCGGGTGCTGGCGCAGATAGTGATAGAGCGAGGTGGTGCCGGACTTCGGCGCACCGATTACGAGAAAGTCCGGCCAGCCGGTTACGGCCGGTGCCCCTGGGCCGGGGTGTTGATGTATTGGTGCGTTACCCACCCTGGTCTCCCTCGGTGCGGCCGATTGGCAGCTTTTGTGTTGGCTTGGACAGAAAATACTGCGCCTGATTCAGGTCGCCGGACCAGCCGCCAGGCTTGAAATGGTTGAATTCGATTGTGTCTGTGTGGCTGAAACGAGATGTGAAATGCGGCTCGTGACCCGGCAGGCACCGCGGCCATCCACTGCCGCTTCGCCCGCCCGGGCAAAGGCTTGACGCCGGGACGGTGTTTGCATCAGCTCGCGCAGGGCCTGCCGTAAACCCTCAGAAAAACCGTCGGCGGCGGGATCCAGACTGATGCCGAGCCCAAGCGCCTGGAATTGCCTGGCCCGCTCGCGCTGGTTGGCTGCGATCGGCAGGGCGATCGCAGCCAGGCCGGTCGCTGCTGCCTCATGCAGTGTGGTCCCGGCGCCGAGTATGGCGATGTCGGCCGCGCAGAGTTCGTCCAGCAGGCCGGTTGCGGGCAGGGTGGTCGTGCCTGGCACCGCCCGTTTGATGTCGATGATGACGCCTTCGAGTTCGGGCAGGTTATCGAGGGCATCCAGCACAGCGCCAAGGACCGGCGTATCGCTACCGCCGAGTGAGATCAGAAGGCGTTGCACCGGTGATCGGATGGTGCGTGGCGAACGGCCGGCATAGCCTGGGGCGAGAAGAATGTGTTCAGGGCCCTCGCATATCTGGGCCAGCGCGCCTGCCAGGGGCGCTCCGAATCCCTGGTGGATGAAGAGATCGGCCTCGGCACCATTGTGATGATTGCCAATCAGCGCCAGCCAGAAGCCGGCGCGGCGCAGCTGTGCGCAGAGCGGGGCGTCGGTGATCTGCCAGTCCCCGATCAGGCCGTCGACACGGGTATCAGTAAGCGTTTGCAGCAGGCTGCCGGCCGCCTCCCCCCCGGGGGCGAGGGGCCGGACATCGATCCGATGGGCCAGGCTGGCGGGCACGGTCTGCGGCGTCCGGCTGAACCAGGTGAGGATATGCCCGGCGTCCAGCAGGGCGTGCGCCAGCGCCGCGCACCGCATCATATGACCCAGGCCGATCCGGCTATCGCCATCGGCCCGGATCGCCAGCCGGGCGGGCATGCCGTTCATGTCCGGTCTTTGACCAATTGCTCGAGGTCCGAAGCGACCTGCGGCATGATGTTGTTGAAGTCACGGAAGCCGGTGCCGAAAAACGAGCGGGTCTGGGGATACCATTGCATATGATCGGTGCCGAGCAGAGGCCAGGCCGTTGACCGTGCGTGAATAAACCAGACCTTGCCACCGGATGCGGCAGCCAGATTGCTGGTCGCATTCATTGGCCCGATCACCAGGTCACAGCTCGAGGCGAAGGCGGCTATATCGTCGAGGTCCATTTTGAGGTCGATGCCCTTGGGCTGATGGATGTCGACGCCGAACATATCCTTGGCTTGCTGAAGTTCCTTGGCGATCTCACCATATTGCAGGTTGATGAAGTGGACGCCGTCGACCGCGAATATCGGTTTCCAGTCCTCGAATTCAGAGAAGAAACGCGCCCGCCGCACCGTCATTTTCAGTGATTTCCAGAGAATGCCGACTTTGAGCCCGTCGCCGATCTGGTCGAGATAGTCGCGCCAGACCTCGACGCGCTCGGGATCGGGCGTGAGAAAGGCAGCGCGTTTGGGAAAACTCTCCAGCGATGGACGCAGGGCGATGAGTGGATCGCCCATTGGCGTCCAGTAATCGGCGCCATCATCGAGATGATTGGCGGTGCGCACATCGCGCCCCTCAAGCTTCACGGAAGTATGATTGCCGACCCTGGCCTGGGGCAATGAGCGCTGAACGAGTGGCACGAGCCGGTATTCACAGGCGATTCTCAACTCACCTTCCGGGCCGATCGCGTTGAGCAATTCCTGGGCTGTGTTGAGAAAGAGGACCTCATCGCCCAGGCCCTGTTCGCCGACAAGGACGACGATCTTGCCCTTGATATCGGCGAGATCATGGCTCTCCCAGCGCGGGCAGCTCATCGCGAAAATCGTCGCTTGCGAATTGTTTGGGTCAAGGCGGCCCTGTTGAGCCTTCCAGCCCTCCTCGACACGCCCGCAGGCCAGAAGGAGCAGGGAGCGGCCATGCTCCATGGTTGCACGATCCATCGCGTCCTGGGGGTTTCTCAGGGCGAGTTCAAAATGCTCAACCGCCTCGACCGGCTTGCCGAGCAGCTCGTACATATTGGCCATATTGTTGTGGGCACGGGCGAAGTTGGGATTCAATCGCAAGGCTTCGGTGAAGAAGGTTATGGCGCCGGCCGGGTCACCGGATTCAGCGAGGACTGTGCCGAGCGAGTTCCACAACTCGACATTTTCCGGGTGCAGGAAAATGGCAGACCGCAGGATTTCAATTGCGTCGGCGATCCGTGCCTGGTCTCGCAGGACGCTTGCCAGATTGGTGATTCCGCTCAGATTGCCGGGGTCGAGCTGAACGCAGAGCCGGTAGAATTTCTCCGCCGCTTCCAGCATGTCCAGCTTCCAGGCGACAATCCCCATATTGAGGTAGATTTCGGCGTCTTTCGGGTCGAGTTTCCAGGCGCGTTCATAGTATTCCAGCGCTTTGGACAGACGCCCGACGCGAAACAGAATCAGGCCGACGGCGTGATTGGTCAGCGCGACGTCCGGGGCAATGTCGAGGGCCCGGAGGACGTATTTCGAGGCCTCCTGGTGTTCGCCCTCATCGGATAATTTAATACCCCGTGTCACCAGGCTGGCAGCCTTGCGATACTTGTCGCGCTGCGCTTTCGGGACGACGCCCAGGCGAAGTTCGGTGCTGAGCCGGCCGCGTGCCCCGCGCGCGCCCACCGCGTCATTCTTCGCGGACTCGGCCTCGGCGTTAAACTCGTCAATCAGGGCTGCGTCGGTCATACAAGGCCTATAGGGTCTGGTGTAGCTTGGAATCCGGCAGCAGCAGGACGGGATTCGATTTAAAACTTGCTAACGCGCCGCCGACCGGACTTGCTGTTGACGCCGCACTGCCGAAACCTTTTCTTCACTCAGGTTTGCCAACGTGCGGTTTGAAATTGTGCGAATCCAAGCTGAGATGACTGGAGAATTCACATGGCCCTGAAAATCTCGCTCAAACCCGGCGAGAAGTTCGTGCTGAACGGAGCCGTGGTGGAGAATGGTGACCGCCGTGCCACGCTCTTGTTGCAGAACCGGGCTTCCGTGCTTCGCGAGAAGGACATCATGCAGGCTGACCAGGTCACCACCCCGGCCCGCCATATCTATTTCCCGATCATGATGATGTATCTTTCTGACCAGGCCGACGATCTTCAGTATGAGCAATTCGTGCTCCGAATGAATGAATTCATGGGCGCCGTAACGGCCACCGAAATTCTGTCGAGCTGCGTCACCATTAGCCGTGATGTGATGGCGGGCGAGTATTACAAAGCGTTGATGCGCTGCAAGAAATTGATTGAATTTGAAGGGGAGCGCCTGAAATAATGTCCTTTCAAGCGTATCAGAAAGCCTCGACCCGGGTCGAAGATCCGCGGTCGACGGAATACCGGCTGTTTGCCCAGGTGACACGGGCCTTGATGAAGGCGTCAGAGACGGATCGGATCGAGATTTCGAGCCGGATCGACGCGCTCGACTGGAATCGCAGGCTTTGGTCCAATCTCGGCGCCGATTGCGCCAGCGTCGATAACAAGCTGCCTGACCAGCTTCGGGCCTCGATCATTTCGCTCTCGCTCTTTGTTTCAAAATACACCTCGCAGGTGATGCGCGGCAATGGCGAATTCGAAGTCCTCATCGACCTGAACCGCACCATCATGCAGGGCCTGGCACCGCCGCCAAATGCGGCCAATAGCGCCGCCTGACCGGGCGCTCCGGCTGACGTCTTCCATATTGTGATACGACTGGATATCTGGGGGCCGGGCGCACATTCGTGTGTCCGGCCTTTGGCGTTTCCGGGGTGTCTGACGAACGCATCGGGACCGGTGCCATGCCGCCGGCTCACCGCGTGATCGCACCCAGTGTCCGGTACAGGCAGGTTCTGCCGGGTCGGCACAATTGGACTGCAGTTTCGGGCGCGGTCCGGATGAAGTGTTCTCACAAACATAAAAACCAGCACAAAAACAATCGGTTGCCGGCATTGCCCTTGGCATGTGGATTGCGACTGTGTGGGCAGGACAAAAAGTCCAAGTCAAGAACGACTTCACCACTTCCAGAATGGAGGAACGATTATGCTTTCAGTGAACACCAACGCCGGAGCCATGGTGGCTCTGCAGAACCTGACGAAGACCAACACTCAAATGACTGAGGTTCAACAACGGATCAACACCGGCCTGGATGTGGCAGGCGCGAAGGATGACGGCGGCAAGTTCGCCATCGCCCAGCGTATGCGCGCCCAAGTCGGTGGGTATGAAGTTGTGAAAGACAGTCTGAACCGGACCCGTTCCGTCGTCGACGTCGCGCTTGCGGCGAGCGAAGGCATTTCGGATCTGCTCATTGAGATGAAGGCGAAGGCACTGGCGGCATCTGATGTTTCTCTGGACTCAGCGTCCCGGACGGCCCTGAATGAAGACTTCAAGGCCCTGCGTGACCAGATTTCAAAGATGGTCAGTACCGCCGAATTCAATGGCACAAACTTGATCAATAATACCGTGACGTCTGTCTCTGCCCTGGCAAATGACGACGGAAGCAGTACGATTTCGATCGTCGACGAGAATCTGACCTTGGGGGGCGCCGTCTTGACGCTCACCGGGACGGCTTCCTTCGCGTCGGCCGGTACTGCGGATACCATCGCGGGAACGATCTCAACCTCGCTGAATAATCTGAACCTTGCGTTGGCGCGCCTCGGCACGGCATCGAAGTCTTTGGAAATTCACGGGGAGTTTGTGGTCAAGCTTTCTGACGCCCTTGAAGTGGGCATCGGGAATCTTGTCGATGCGGATCTGGCGAAAGAGAGCGCGCGCCTGCAGTCGCTGCAAGTCAAGCAGCAGCTGGGGGTCCAGGCACTTTCGATTGCCAACCAGAACCCGCAAACCATCCTGTCCTTCTTCCAGTAGCTTCGTTGATCGGGGCCGCCTTCGGGCGGCCCCGGTTTTTTTGGTTCCGCAAGCGGGGGGCCGTAAGCATGCCCGCAATCTGGAATTAACTCTTTGTAAATCATAAATTTTTGCCGGTAGGCAATTTCTGCCGGACTATTTCATGCTTGGGGCTGCAGTTTTTGCCCAGCCAATGGTTACCGCGAACAGCGCGACTCCACGAACAACACCAGCACCGCCATCTCTCCCCCGATTAACCTGTTTCGGCAGGGCGTTTCTGGCCCGTAGTTTGCGAGGATTTCCGTGGATCAGAAGGTCCATCGGGCAAAACGCCCGGCATAAACCAGAACGGAAAGGGCCAAGAAATGGCTACTATCAACACGAATACCGGCGCCATGGTTGCGCTGCAGCAGCTGAACATGACCAATCGTGACCTGGAGACGGTCCAGAGCCGGATCACCACCGGTCTTGCGGTCAGTTCCGCGAAAGATGATGGCGGCAAGTTCGCTATCGCCCAGAAGATGCGTGCCGACGTCAAGGCATATGAAGTTGTCGGTGGCTCGCTGGATCTCGCGGCTTCGACGGTTGACGTGGCCCTCGCCGCCGGTGAAGCCGTTTCCGACATCCTCATCGAGATGAAGTCCAAGGCGCTTGCTGCGTCCGACACCAGCCTCGACACGGCGTCGCGTTCCGCACTGAATGAAGACTTCAAGGCTCTTCGCGACCAGATCGGCAAGATCGTCTCGAACGCCTCGTTCAATGGAACCAACCTGATCAATAACACCGTCACGTCGATCTCGGCCCTGGCGAATGCTTCGGGTTCTTCCACGATCTCGATCTCTGACGAGAATCTCTCGCTCGGTGGCGGCGTCGTTACGCTGGCCGCGACGGCTTCGATGGATTCTGCCGGTACCGCCGCGACACTCGCAGGTACCATTTCGACGTCTCTGAACAACCTCAACAGTTCCCTGGCTCGCCTGGGTACGGCCTCGAAATCCGTGGGCATTCACAAGGATTTCGTTGGCAAGCTGGCTGACGCCCTGACGCAGGGTATCGGCAATATGGTCGATGCCGATCTGGCAAAAGAGAGTGCGCGTTTGCAGTCCCTGCAGGTCAAGCAACAGCTTGGCGTTCAGGCTCTGTCGATCGCGAACAGCGCTCCGAGCACGATCCTGGGCTACTTCCGTTAATCCACGGAACCGGATGGCGGATCAATTGGTCCGCCATCCACCTTCCCTGGATAATTGACGGAAGGAAATCTGGAGGCGCTGACGCCTCGACGTCAGCGATGAGAAAATGGCTGATACCAATTATACTCGGCCGCCGCTGGTGGCTAATCCACACCTGGATGCGCGCGACGCGCTCGGCGACCGTTCCCGGCCTGATCCGACCCGCATAGCGCCCATCGAAAAGCAATCGGCCGTACGAGCGGCTGCAGAGCGTCCGTCCGAAGAAGTTCTCGCGGAGCTGGAGCGTCTGTCCCGCGATCTGCTGGGTAATTCCCGGCTCAGCATTCAGCGTGAAGCTGAATCCGGTGACTTCGTCTATCTGATGATTGACACTGATACCGGCGAGACCGTTCGCCGCTGGCCGCCGGAAACGCGCCAAGACCTTGTCGAATATCTGCGCACATTCAAAGCTGGCCTGGTCAACAAGACCGCCTGACTTGCTGGGCAAAACTGACCGGCCTGGCCGTCACGACTCGGCAATTTGCGACTTTATCGCCATCTGACAATATTTCTGAACTTACCTAAGGCGCTGAAATGGCGCCTTTATTTCCATATCTGCAGACCGGCATGGCATTTGCGCTCGTAATTCCAAGGCGTCACGAAATTGTGGCGCGGTGAATTGCGGGAGAATATCGCATGACCTTGAGTGTCCACACCAACACCGCCGCGATGATTGCGCTGCAGAATCTCAACAAGACCAATGACCAGATGGATGGCGTTCAGAACCGGATCAATACCGGGCTGAAAATCTCCGGTGCCAAGGACAATGCCGCCATCTATGCGGTTGCCCAGGGCATGCGCGCGGATATCAGTGCTCTCGGTGCCGTCCAGACCGGTCTCAACCGCGCCACGACGATTGGCGATGTTGCACTGGCCGCCGGCGAAACCATTTCCGATCTTCTGATCCAGATGCGCGAGAAAGCGATGGCGGCGATGGATCCGTCAATCGATACCTATTCGCGTCAGGCCTATGATTCCGATTTCAAGGCCCTGCTCGACCAGGTCCGCGTGATTATCGAGAATGCCGAATTCGACGGCGCCAATCTGCTCGATGGTTCGGTCACCAATGGAGTGGAGTTCCTCGCCGATGCCGATGCGGCGCGGACAGTGACCCTGAAGTCCCAGGATATGAGTATTGGTGGCGCAATCGTAACGATTCCGGCGACTGCCAGCCTGAGCACGGTGACGCTCGCGACTTCGGTGATGGCGAACATCCAGGCCAGTCTCGACAACGTCAATCAATCCCTCGCGGATCTCGGTTCGGACACCAAGAAGCTCGAAGCCCATTCCGGCTTTGTCGCCAAGCTGGTGGATGCCCTCACCAAGGGGGTGGGGAATCTGGTCGATGCCGATCTGGCGGTTGAAAGCGCGCAATTACAGGCCTTGCAGGTCAAGCAACAACTGGGTGTCCAGGCGCTCTCGATTGCCAACTCGCAGCCCCAGATCATTCTCAACCTTTTCCAGTAGACCCGTAAGCCTGCCTCACCACGGCCTGTCTTGCTGCGGAACGGCACCCCAAGCGGGTGCCGTTTTCGTTTGAGCGACTCGCGTCATGATGCGGCGCGTCCGGAGGACTCATCATGCCCAGACCATTCCTGCCCTATGGCCGGCAGTCGATTGACGACAGTGATATCGAAGCGGTCGCCAAAGTGCTGCGCTCCGACTGGCTCACGACGGGTCCGGCCGTCGACGCGTTCGAGGCGGATTTCGCCGCCTCCACCGGTGCGCCACATGCCATCGCCTGTTCCAATGGCACGACAGCGCTCCACCTGGCGCTTGCCGGCCTGGATGTCGGGTCCGGTGATGTCTGCATCGTGCCGGCCATCACCTTCATGGCGACGGCGAATGCGGCGATCTATTGCGGTGCCGATGTTGTGTTTGCCGATGTTGATGCCGCCACAGGGCTGATGACCCCGGATACGCTGCGGCAGGCGATTTCGCGTGCCTCCGGGGCGCGGTTGCGCGCCGTTCTGCCGGTGCATCTGGCCGGGCAGTGCGAGGATATGGCGGCGATGCGGGAAATTGCTGATGCTGCCGGTGCCAGACTGGTGGAGGATGCCTGTCATGCGCTGGGCACGCGCTGGCAGGAGCAGCCGGTTGGGGCGTGTGAGCATTCCGATGCGGCGTGTTTCTCTTTCCATCCGGTCAAGACAATTGCGGCCGGCGAGGGGGGTATGGTGACGACCGGTGACGCGGCCCTCGCGGCCCGGCTGCGGCGTTTGCGCAGTCATGGGATCGAGCGCGATCCGGCGCGGATGGAACAGGGCCAGGACGATCCCTGGTGGCATGAGATGCAGGAGCTGGGCTGGAATTACCGCCTGTGCGACGTCCAGGCGGCGCTGGCGCGGTCGCAATTGCATCGGCTGGATGCCTTCGCCGCCAAACGCAAAGCGCTTGCAGCGGCCTATGACGCGCTGCTGGCGGGACATCCGCTGGTGAAGGCGCTGGTTCGAACACCTGATTGTGACCCCTGTCTGCATCTCTACCCGGTGCGGATCGACTTTGCTGCGGCCGGAACGGATCGCGCCACCATTATGCGGGCCCTGCAGGCACACGGGATAGGCTCACAGGTTCACTATATCCCGGTGCCGTCACAGCCCTGGTATCGCAGGCGTTATGGCGATCAGACCCCGCCGGGTGCGGCTGGATATTATGCCCAGACGCTGAGCCTGCCGCTGTTTACGGACATGGCGGCGGACGATCCGGCGCGGGTGGTGGCGGCGCTGGACGCGGTGCTGGGCGGCTAGCGGTTCTTCTTGCGGAACAAGACCCAGGTGAGGTCATCAATCCCGGTGGAGCGCTGCCACAGGAATCCGTCAGTCACGATCTCCAGATCGTCGAAGCGGTCAAGGAAGTAGCCTCCGAAATCACGCTTGAACAACAGGTCGTTACGTCCACGATACGGAATGGATTCGGGCTTGGTCGAGAAATATTCGGCGACCAGAATCCAGCGATTCGAAACCCGGTGCATCTCGTCGGCGACGGTGCCGAGATCGTCGGGATGGACGTGAATCAACACGCCGGAGGAGAACACCATGTCGATTTCGCCGGCGCCAAAGGGCAGTTTCTGCCCTGTCGCATTATGTAGCCGTTCGGCTGCCACAACCCTGTCGTCAAGCAAGCGCTGCCTTGCCTTAGCATTGGGCTCCACCGCGTACAGTATCGCGGCCGAGAGCCGGTCGATGGCGCGCAGGTTCAGACCGATATTGCAGCCGACCTCCAGAACGCTCTCCGGTTCGGCACCATGGGTGCCCTTCAGCATCTCCGCCCACATCCGGGTCCGCATGCGCAGGGCGTCGGTCAGGGTCTCATTGCGATCGATATACTCATCGCCGAATTCGCCGCGCCAGGCGTCGAGCTGGGTTGTGTCGGTCATGCTGTCTCTCCAGATGTGCGCCAGTCGATCATTTCCATCGCCAGCGGATCGCCGCGTTTCAGGGCGCGTGTGGCGCGCCGGTCGATTATCTCATCCATGTGTTTCGGGGCCAGGCCGAGGCCGGGCCGGATCGAGCGGATATTGTCAGGGGTAAAGGCCTCGCCGGCGGCGATATCGCGCACGACATAGAGCGAGCGGCGGAAATTCAGCGAGCCGCGTTCACAGCCGGCCAGCTCGTAGCGCACCGATCCCAGGGCGGCGAAGGCGTTGTGGCAGTCCTCGACCAGGCGTTTGAGTTCATCCGGCTCCAGCGAGAAAGAGCCGTCAGGGCCGCCATCGGCCCGCGAGAGGGTGAAATGCTTTTCGATGACGCGCGCACCCAGGGCGACGGCGGCGACCGCGCAGGCCGTGCCCGGCGTGTGGTCGCTCAGACCGGCCACCACCTGAAAGGCTTCAGCCAGGTGTGGCACGGTGCGCAGGTCGGCTTGATCGATCGGTGCCGGGTAGGCGGAAAGGCAATGCAGCACCGCCAACCCGCCGACACCATTCTCGCGCGCGGTGCGCACGGCCTCGTGGATCTCGGCCAGATTGGCCAGGCCGGTCGACATGATCATCGGTTTGCCGGTGCGCGCGACGCGGGCGATCAGGGGCAGGTCAGTGATTTCGAACGAGGCGATCTTGTAGGCGGGTGCATCGAGCGATTCCAGCAGTTCGACCGCCGTGTGATCGAACGGGGTGGAGAAAAGCGGCACACCCAGTTCACGGGCGCGGGCGAAGAGTTCGCCATGCCATTCGAACGGCGTGTGAGCCTCGCTATACAATTCATGCAGGGATCGTCCGTCCCACAGACCACCTTCGATCACAAAGCCGGGGCCGTCATGATCAATCGTGATGGTATCGGCGGTATAGGTCTGGATCTTGATTGCATCGGCTCCGCAGGCCGCGGCGGCTTCTATCGACTCGATGGCGCGATCAATGCGGCCGAGATGATTGGCCGAGATCTCGGCAATAACCAGCGGCGGGTGATCGGGCCCGACCGGGCGGCCGGCGAAATCGAATGAGGGATGGTTGGCTGTAGGCATGACGGTTCTCGGACAGCAGCGTTGCGCACGAAGCGAATCACCAGTGAAGACTGCGTCCGACACTCGGCCGCGAATCTTAATTTGCCGTTCGACCCCGCCCGGTGAGCGCGCCGGTGCGGCCCGGCTCAATATCCGCACTCTCCCATAGCTCCGGCGCAATGCGCGGCAGACCCATGACGGTGCTGGCAGGACTGTCCCAGCCCAGAGGCAGCAGGGCGAACAGCCTGGCCTTGTCGGCGGCGCGATGCATCGGCAGGCAGCTTGTCTGGGCGCGGGGTTGCAGGCGGCCATTGACAATATCATCCCAATGGATGGCGAACAGCGTCTCGACTTCCTGGCGCAGTCGCAGATAGCTTGATCTCAGGGTTTCGGTGAGCGGGTCGAGCTTGACCTCCTGCTGCACCAGAACCGGGCCGGTATCCATGCCCTCATCAATGAGGTGCAGCGTGACCCCTTTCGGGGTGTCATTGACCCAGGACCAGAAATTGGGGTCGGCACCGCGATTGAAGGGCAGCAGGGAGATGTGCAGGTTCACGATTCGCCCGGCGCACATTTCCAGTGCCGGTGGGGTGATCAGGCGGCGATAGCCATAGCTGATGATCCAGTCCGGACCCAGGGTCTCGAATTCGGCCTCGGTGAGCAGATCCGAACGCATGGTGACGCGGTCCCCCCGTGCCGCAACCGGGGCGAGAAGGGCGTCAGGATAGGGGGAAAGAATCAGTACGTGCATGCCGCAGACTCTGGTGCGCGGAGCTTAACCGAGTCTTGTCGGGCGGCCATTCAGCCGTGCCGGGCGATCCGCTCCAGCAAGGCGCTGGCGATGCGTTCCACGCCGCGCCCGTCGCACAATCGGGCCGCGCTGGACGACAGCTCCGCCAATTGCTGTGCCGAGACCGAGCGCAGCAGGGCGGGCAGATCATCGGCCAGCGTCCCGGGTGTTTCGATCACCAGGGCAGCGCCCGCTTTCGCCATCGCCCGTGCCGCCGGCCGCTGGTTTTCGGCCAGGATGATGACAATGCTCGGAACGCCGAGCACACAGCGCTCCAGGGCACTGCCGCCACCGGCGCCAATCACCAGGTCTGCGGCCATGACGCGGTCCGCCATATCGTCGATATCGACCAGGATGTTGAGGTCCGGATCATTTTGCGCCGCTTGCCGCAAGCCGGGCAGGCTGGGCGCGCGCGGGCCGAGAATGACGTCGAGCGTGACCCCCGGAAGGCTGGCGCGAACCAGGGCGACGATTTGTGCGCTGATCCCGCCGACATCGGTCAGCCCCATCGATACCAGCACACGTGCGAGGCCGGGGTGGCGGAGGCGCCGGGCCAGAGAAGCTGTGCGCAGGCGGCCGAAATCGGGACGCAGGGGCGCCATGTCGGGGCCGAGCAGGAGCGTCGTGCCGGGCGGTACGCGATCGGCATAATCCGCCGGATGCCGGTCAAATCCCTGGTCGACCAGGAGATCGCAATCATGCGCCCGTTCAGGCAGATCCTCGAGCACCGCAATCACTGGCGCGATCCGGCGCAACCGGCTCTCCTCGGTCCGGGTCGAGGAATAGAGGTCGATGACGACCGCATCGGCCCGGCCATCCCAGGTCGCCGGCAGATCGAAATCGGCGGTCGAGCGCGCCGCCATCACCGGGAGTCCGGACCGCGACAGAGCCGGGACAAGCTCGGCACTGCCGGGCATGCAGGCAAATGCGATCCTGATCTCAGGAACTTTGAGGGCAGCGGCCAGTGACAGGCAGCGCATAATATGGCCGCCGCCCAGCTCGGGGCGGGCATCGGCCCGGAACAGCAAACGGCGGGGACGGGCCGGCTGGGGCATCAGGCCGCGTTCGCTTCGCCTATCAGTTCGCGCAGGGAAGGGGCATCGAGTTGCTCGGCATTATTGTCGGAGGAATAGGACCAGTCATCGGGTACCCGGTGGGCGCCCTGGCTGAGATAACGCGCCATCAGCTCGCCGGAATAGGCCGGCAGGATGGCGAAGCGGTCGGCGAGTTCAATCGTCGAGCGGGCATCGTCGGAGGGCACCATGATTTCGTGGAGCTTTTCGCCGGGGCGGATACCAATCAGCTTGTGCGGCAGGCCCGGCGCGATGGTGTGGGCCAGATCAACCATGCTCATCGAAGGGATTTTCGGCACGAAGATTTCGCCGCCGCGCGCCATCGCCAGGGTCGAGAGTACGAAATTGACGCCCTGCTCGATGGTGATCCAGAAACGCGTCATGCGCGGATCGGTGATGGGAAGGTGATCGATGCCGTCTTCCATCAGCTTGCGGAAGAAGGGAATGACCGACCCGCGCGAGCCGACGACATTGCCATAGCGCACGACCGAGAAAATCGGGCCGTCAGCGCCGCCCATATGCTGGCCGGCTGTAAAGATCTTGTCGGCGGCCAGTTTCGAGGCGCCATACAGATTGATCGGGTTGGCGGCCTTGTCGGTCGACAGGGCGCAGACATATTTCACACCGCATTTGATTGTGGCCCGCACGACGTTTTCGGCACCCATGACATTGGTCTTGATGCATTCGAACGGATTGTATTCGGCGATCGGCACATGTTTCAGCGCGGCGGCATGGATGACGATGTCGACGCCGCGCATGGCCTGTTCCAGGCGCGATTCATCACGCACATCGCCAATGAAATAGCGCAGGAAGGGATAATCGCCTGGCGAGAATTGCTGCGCCATTTCATATTGCTTGAGCTCGTCACGCGAGAAGACGATCAGCTTGCGCGGCTTGAATTCGCGGCAAATCGTTTCAACGAAACGCTTGCCGAATGAGCCGGTGCCGCCGGTAATCAGTATCGATTTGCCATCCAGATCGATGCGCGGCTCCTTGAAGCTGCGGCTCGTGATCAGCTGCTCCAGGGCATCTTCTTCGATCGGGGTCTTGGCCATATTGGGTCTCGCGATTCGCCTATTCGGTACGACGCTGGCGTGCAGCGGTTAACGAGGCGTTAGGAGGCCGGCGTCGAGACTGCCAGAACCCTGTTTCATCAGACCACTTTTCAAGGCCGGTCATGTCCCTCGCGATTATCGTTCAAGCCCGTTTTGGCTCGACCCGCCTGCCGGGAAAAATCCTCAATCCACTCGGATCGAAGAGCGCACTGGTGCGGGTGCTCGACCGCTGCGCCCGTATAGCCGGGGCGAACCATGTCATCGCGGCTGTTCCGGATACGGACGCCGATGATGTTGTCGCGGAGGCGGCGCGCGCGGCGGGTTATGCGGTCAGCCGCGGTTCGGAACACGATGTTCTGTCACGCTATGCCAAAGCCGCCCGCGACTGTGGCGCTGAATATATTATGCGTGTGACCAGCGACTGCCCCTTCATCGATCCGCAGATCTGCGGGCGGGTGATCGAGCTGTTGCATGAAACCCATGCCGACTATGCCAGCAATTCGATGCCGGCGCTCTTCCCGCACGGGCTCGACTGCGAGGTCTTTCCGTCCGTTTTGCTCTACCGCGCCGACCGTCTGGCCCGAGAGCCGGGGGATCGCGAACATGTGACGCCCTGGCTGCGTCAGAACCCGCATCTCCACCATGCCTCGCTGTCAGGGCCGGGCCAGGGGCTGGAGCGGCTGCGCTGGACGCTGGATTATGCCGAAGACCTGCAATTCTTCCAGGCGGTCTATGACGAGCTTGGCGAGGCCGCGGCCACCGCTTCGGCGGCAGAATTGGCGGCGCTGTGCCTGCGCCGTCCTGACCTGGTGGCGATCAATGCCGGCCGGATCGATGAGTGCCGGCTCGAGAATTCGCAGCAGGCGGAGATTATCAGCGCACCATTTGCCCTGCGTGAAGCCGCGTAGAGCGGGCTTTCGAGCCTGATTGGCAAGACTTTCTTCGCACTCTGGGTCTAGCTTGGGAGGTTGGATCATAGGGATTTTGCGCCGTGGCCGTTAACGGGTTGGATTTTTCAGTACTGAATGGCTGGTACCAGGCCAAGCTGAGCGCGTCGCAGGCGTCCAATATCGCGCCCCAGACCCGGACCGCGGACCAGGCGGCCGCCGCCGGTGTGACGCCGCCCTGGGATGTTTCCAGCTCGACCGCGTCGATCGAGGAATTGCGCCGCGGCGTCCTTGCCAGCGGTGAGTTCTTCGACTCCAAGAAAAGCGCCTTCTCCGATCTCAACGCCCCGGATGACTACAAGGCGCTGTTCGATCTCTATGTCGGACTGAAGACCCTGTCCGCCCTGGCCGAAAAGGCGATGGACAAGACGGTCTCGGAAACCGACCGCAAATTCATCAATACGCGCTTCGCCGAAGGTCTGGCCCAGCTCGACAGCTTCTATGATTCCATGAAACTCGACGGGCTCACCCTGCTCAAGGGCGAGCAGCTGTCCAGCGCCGACAGTTCGGTCGCGATCAGCCGTGGCGAGTCCGTCTATGTCACGGGCACGGTGCATACCGGTGCCTATGATGCCGAAGTGGCGAGCCTGACCGGCGATGTGCAATTCACCGTCTCGGTGAAGAAGAATGGCGTGACGCAGGACATCGCCATCAATCTGGCCGATATGGGCGCCACGACGCGCTCGCTCGACAATGTTTCCGCCCATATCAATACGGCGCTCGAGGGCGCTGGCGTGCTGACGCGCTTTTCGCGCGTCAAACTGGGCACGCCGGATGAAGACAATATCATCCCCGGCAATGAATACGGCTTCAAGGTTTCGGGTATCTCCACCGAGGTGGTCAGCTTCAGCGCCGCATCCGCCAGTCCGGCCATTTATCTCGCCGGCACGTCCGGGATGAACGACAATGCCGCAGGCCAGGTGGTCAAGCTGACCGATCTGGGTGCCGCGGCGCCGACGACCGCTTTCTCCACCCGGCTCGAAGCCGCGTCTGATACCAGTCAGGTTGCCGTGGTCGGCGGCGAGGATGGCGAGACGCGGACCAAGGAAGAGGTCAACCCGCTCGAGATCACGTCCAGCGCGACGGCCGCCGATGGCAGTGTCTTCGTCGTCGGCACGACGTCGGCCGCACTCGGCGGCGCCGATATCAAGGGCGAGCACGACATGGTGCTGGCCAAGTATGATTCTACCGGCAAGATGGTCTGGAGCCGGGTGCTTGGCGCGGCCGCCGAGGCCAGCGCGACCAGCGTCGCGGTCGATGATGACGGCAATGTCGTCGTCGCCGGTGTCGTCGAGGGCGGGCTTGGCACGACCACAGATGTCGGCGGCAAGGACAGTTTTGTCGCCAAATACGATGCCAATGGCGTCGAGCAATGGCTGTCGCGCTTTGGCGGCAGCGGCGACGACCAGCCCAATGCCGTGACGATTGCCAGCGATGGCACGATCTATGTCGCCGGCAAGGCATCGAGCGCCTTCGGTGGTGCCAATCATCTGGGCGGTGCCAGCGACGGCTATCTGCGGGCGATCAATTCCAGCGGCACGACGCTCGCCACGACACGGATTGGCGGCGTTGGTGATGACACGGTTTCGGCCATCACCATGGCATCGGACGGCAATCTGATTGTCGCCAGCCAGGAAGACGGCACCGGCGTGATCCGCAAGTATGACGCCGCCGACCTGACCGCCGGCCCGCTCTGGACCCAGTCGCTCGGCGATATGGGCGCGGGCCGGATTGGCGATATCGCGGTGGATGGCAGCAATATCTATATCGCCGGTTCCGCCGGCGGCAGTTTCGCCCCGAGCGCGCCCCTCATTGCCCATTCCGGCGGCGAGCGCGATGCCGTTCTTGTCAAGCTGACCGATGGCGCCTCGGCGACGGTCGACTACACAACCTTCCTCGGCTCCGACAAGGATGAGACGGCCAATGCCATCACACTGGACGGCAGCAAGCTCTATCTTGCCGGCAAGACGACCGGCGCCTTGCCAGGCCAGTCACTGATCGGTGATCGCGACGCCTTTGCTGCCAGTTTCAACGCCGCCGACGGGGCCTTTGACTGGGCAGTCCAGCTCAGCGGCCGCAGCGGTATCAGTGAGGCGACCGGCGTTTCCGTCGTTGCCGGCGGGGATTCCGTGCTTGACGCGCTGGGCCTGCCGGCTGGAACGCTGACCTATTCCGACAGCCGTGTCGTCACCGACCGCACGGCCGCACGCGATGGCGACCATTTCTATCTTTCGGTAAATGGCGGCCGCCGCCAGAAAATCTCGATCGATGCCGATGACACGATGCGTTCGCTCACTTTCAAGATCAATGGCGCCCTGATTCTCGATGGCACGGCCGATGTCCGCCGCGCGACCAATGGCGATGCCCTGCGCATTTCGCCGAAGGAAGGCTCGACCATCGAGCTGTTCGCCGGCTCGGAAGGCAGCGATCTGCTCAAGGCCCTCGGCATGGCGCCGGGCGCCATCGTCAAGAGCGTCTCCGCCCTCGACAAGGATGGTTCGGCCGATGCGCCGCCTCTGTTTGCGATGGATCTGCCAACCCTGATGAGCCTGTCCGACAAGGACGAATCGAAGACCGCCTTTGACGCGATCAGCCACGCCATGACGATTGTCCAGCGCGCTTATCGCGAGCTGACGACGCCGGCATCACTGAAGAATTTGCTCAATGAGGGCCCCGGCAAGCGCGGCGGCACAGTGCCCGCCTATCTGACCAAGCAATTGGCCAATTACTCCGCCGGGCTGGAACGCCTGGGCGGCTCGTCGAGCGGCGGATTATACTAGGTCTGGGCGGCGGCATTCCGGCTTTGGCGCCGCCAGCAGAATGGGCCCCGGGCGCCTAGGCCGTCTGGTTCAGCGCGATTGACAGGCCGCGCGTCTGTTGTGGCCGCTGGGCGGCGCCGGGACCATAGCCATGACCGGTGCTGCGCTGGCGTTCGGCTTCGTCGGCAATGGCGCGCACAACGCCTTCGGTAATCACCTTCATCGCCGTGACGGCGCGGGCATTCTCGGCCAGGGCGGCATGGAAACTGACCGTCGCCTCGCGCAGGCTGTTCTTGAGCGCGACCGGGGCGCCGGCAAAACGGGCGGGCTCGTTGCGGGCCCGGGCGACTTCGCCGCGATAGATATTGGCCAGCTTGGTCTTCTCGTCCTGCAGCGTGACAGCGTCCTGGGGCCGGCGGCGTTGAAACATCTGGGTTTCGCCGCGGATCAGCTCGGTCAGGCGGCCGGTCAGGCGCAGGAGCGCCTCGGCGCGTTCGGTTCCGTTTCGTGCTGCGAGTTCGGTCATTGGCTTTCTCCGCCCTGGCTGTCAGCGGCCTCCTGATAGCGCAGGATTTCCGAGGTCAGACGACCGGACAGGCCGATTCCGCCTGCCTGCGCCATGACCTTGGCATATTCCTCGTTCAGCATGCCGCGAAACGCATTCTCGCCCGGGCCGCCGCCGAAGGGGTTATCCTCACCGACCTGGGCAAACATGGCTTCCATCATCTGCGCCAGGAAGACGGATTCGAAATCCTCGGCGGCGGCGCGGGCGGCATCGGCCGTTGTGCCACTGGTCTGGGCGGTGAGATTGCCTGAACGCGAGGCGCCGAGCGCCTGGTTGAGCTGAAGGTCGAGCAGGCTTTCCATTACAGAACCTCGATTTCCGCTTGCAGCGCACCGGCTGCCTTGATGGATTGCAGGATGGTGATCATGTCGCGCGGTGTGACGCCCAGGGCGTTGAGCCCGTCGACCAGCTCGCTCAACGAGACGCCGCCATCGAGGACGCCGAGCTGGGTATTGTCCTCGGAGACCGTAATATCGGTCCGCGGCAGGACGACGGTCTCACCCTCGGAGAAGGGGGCAGGCTGGCTGGCGATCGGGCTTTCGCGGACCGTGATGGTCAGATTGCCCTGGGCGATCGCGACTGTTGAGACGCGGACATTCTCACCCATCACGATGGTGCCGGTATTCTCGTCGATAATGATGCGGGCAGGCTGGTCCGGCTGGACGCGCAATTGTTCGATCTCGGACAGCAGATCAATCATGTCGCCATTATAGGAGGCGAGGCGGCTCAGCTCGACGGTGGCCGGATTGGTCGCGCGCGCCGCCGTGGCGCCCATGAAGGTATTGATGACACTGGCCATGCGGCGGGCGGTGGTGAAATCGGGATTGCGCAGGGAAAGACGCAGGGATGTGCGATTGGCAATCTCCTGCCATGGGTCCATCCCGGTGCCGTCAAACGGGTTTTCCACCAGGGCGCCATTGGCGATGCGGCCGCTGGTCGGAACGCCGCGCGTGACCGAGGCACCGTCGCCGCCGGCGGCGAAGCCGCCAATGGTCAGCGTTCCCTGGCTGACGGCCCAGGCGCGGCCATGGCTGTCGAACAGTGGCGTACCGATCAATGTCCCGCCCTGCAGGCTCCCGGCATCGCCAATCGCCGAGACGGTGACGTCAATCCGCGACCCCTGCGAGGAGAAGGCGGGGAGTGTGGCCGTGACCATTACGGCCGCGATATTGCGGGTATTCAGATTGGCGTCGCGCGTATTGACATTGAAATGCTCGAGCATCGCGTTGAGCGACTGATTGGTGAAGCTGGAATTGCGCAGTGAGTCGCCCGTGCCGTCGAGACCGACCACAAGGCCATAGCCGACCAGATGATTGTCGCGCACATCCTCGACATCGACCATGTCCTTGATTCGGGACGAGGCGAGGCCAGGGGCCGACAAGAGGCAGGCGGTGATGATGGCGATGAGCAGACGCATTTTGCGGTCTCCGGAAACTGTCCTCCCAGGCATTGCGAATCGTGTGCCAGAACCGGAAGCTGCTGGCATAAAAAATTATGTTTGAAATCAATTGGTTGATGGGGCGTGCCTTGCCGGGGCAGGCGGTAAAACTCGCCGGTGGCGGCAATCGCCGGGCAAGATCTGCCGGGCAGGCCTGCCGGATTAAGGCTCTGTTAACGGCGGCAGCGCATCCCTGAAGGCTATCGAACAGGAAGCGATTCTCGTCATGAAAGTCACAGGACCCCGCTCAGCGAGCTCAGTTTCTTCCGGCAAGCGCGCCTCCGGTTCGCGGGCGGGCGGCGACACGTTCACGCTTGAGCAGGCGGCGCAATCCTCCGCGGTGATGGCGAGCGCTCCGATGACGGGTATCAATTCGGTTGATGCCATTCTGGCACTGCAATCGGTTGGCGATTTCAATGAAGCGCGCAAACAAGCCACCGGCCGGGCGATGGAATTGCTCGATGTGCTCGACGAGCTCAAGCTCGCCCTGCTCGAGGGCGGGCTGCCGAAAGCGAAACTCGTCTCATTGATGAATCTGCTGCAGACCCGGCGCGATGACACCAATGATGCCGGGCTTGAAGCTGCCCTGGATGAAGTCGAGATCCGGGCAGCCGTCGAGCTTGCGAAATTCGGCTGATTCACCCGCCGGTTTGCCGGTCCTGCGTCGACCAATTCTCAACCTGGTCAGAAATTTGCTAGTTGCACCAAACCGGTGAGCAGCGTGACCGCGTTGACTCGGCGGACTCCGTGCATATGCTCCGCCCGCTTTCTGGGGGGAGAGCCTGTTGGCTGACAATTGTTGAGTAGAGGGCGATGATGGAATCCGAACCGATCGAACTCCCCGCGGGGTACAGGCCCAGCGATGACGAGCCGTTCATGAATGAGCGGCAAAAGGAGTATTTCCGTCTCAAGCTGATCGCCTGGAAGGAAGACATCCTTCGCGAAAGCAAGTCGACACTCTCCAATCTGCAGGCGGACCAGGGCGCGCTGCCCGATATTGCCGACCGCGCTTCGACCGAGACAGATCGCTCGCTCGAATTGCGCGCTCGCGATCGCCAGCGCAAGCTTATCTCGAAGATCGACAGCGCCCTGCGGCGAATCGAGGACGATGCCTACGGCTATTGCGAAGACACCGGTGAGCCGATCAGCCTAGCCCGGCTCGACGCGCGTCCGGTCGCCACGCTCAGCCTTGAGGCGCAGGAGCGTCACGAGCGCAAGGAACGCGTCCACCGCGACGACTAGGTCCGGCTGACGCTTCCACTTTTCCAAAAAAAGAGGGCCGCCTCGATTGCTCGTGACGGCCCAGATGAGCCCGATGGTGGCGGGGTTTCTGCCCGGCCCGCCTGCTGCGACATGATTTCGCGCAAGGCCGGCCGGCTGTTCGTGTCGCTGATGCCGCCTAGAAGGGCATCAGGATATTGTAGAGTTCCTGGCCATAGCTGGGGCGCTGGACTTCGGAGATATGCCCGCGTCCACCGTATGAGATTCTGGCTTCGGCAATCTGGGTGTGGCTGATCGTATTGTCGGAGCCGATGTCCTGGGGCCGGGCGATGCCGCTGATCAGGAGTTCGCGCACTTCGTTATTGACCCGCACTTCCTGACGGCCCGCGAGCACCAGATTGCCGTTCGGCAGCACCTGGGTGACGATGGCGGCGACTGTCAGCGAAATCGATTCACCGCGATTGACCGTACCGGTGCCGGAGGTTGACGAGGCCGAGCCGAGGCTGGTCAGGGCGCTTGGGTCGATATTGTCATTGAAGAACTGGGTCAGATCGAGCCCGAAAAATTGCGTCAGGTCGGAATCTTCAGCCGCCGTGCGGGAACGGCTGGTCGTATTATTGATCTGGGCGCTGTCGGAAATATCGATATTGACTGTCAGGATATCGCCGATGCGTGCCGCGCGCGGATCGCCGAAGAAGGTTGGCGAATTGGCGTTCCAGAGTGAATTGGTCTGGGTGGCCGGGAGCCGCCCGGGCATGATGGGCATCGGTATTTGCGAGGGGCCGGTGCCGGCCAGAACGGCCGGGTTCTCGATCGGCCGCATCGGCGGGGTCTGGCCGACTTGCGACAGGCGCGTTGTGGCACCGCAGGCCTGGAGGGCGAGCGCGGCGATGATGATGACGGCTATCTTGCGGATCATGATGTTCTCCAGGGCCTAGAAGCTGGCGGCAGGGCTGGCGAAGACGCGGGCGCGGCCGGGGCCGTCCACCATGGCTTCAACAGTGCGGTTGGATTGCAGGTTGACGAAGCGGATCAGCTCGCCGTCGGCGGCGTTTTCGAGGGCGCGGGCCCTGACGCTGAGCTGGATGCCGCGGGCTTCGAACATCAGGGTGACCAGATCGCCACGATTGACGAGGATGGCCTGTTGCAGGTCATAGCCGCGCAGAGGTTCGCTGGCACGCAGCGCCCGGCGGGCCTGGTGGCCGATGATGGCTACCGGATCGAGCACGGAATCCGGCCGGACGCGATCGCTGCGCAGCGAGACCCAGCGGATATCATCATCGCCGATGATCTCGCCGGCCGCGACAGGATGGGCGAGGACCGGAATGTCGATCGTCTGATAGGCCCGGCCGGTAACCCGCACCGGTGCAGCGCCGTCGAAGGGCGCGACCTCGGCGCTGAGCATGCCGGTGCGTGGATCATAATTGAGGGCACTGATTTGCGGCCCGCCAATTGTATCGACCGGCGCGTGCAGGGCGAGATTGGTATTGGCGAGCTGGACTTCATGCTGGCCGCCTTCGCGGGCAAATAATTCACCCTCGATCATGCCGGTCAGTTCACGCGCATCGACGACACGGCTGGCGCGGGTGATGGTCAGACGCAGCAGGCCGGACGCATTGGCCCAGTCAAGCTCGTGATCGGCCGCGATCTGGCGCACATAATTGACGTCGAGCGCGGCGCGGGCACCGGGAGCTGGCGCCCGGGCCAGGACGGTGTCGGCTTCTGGCCCACCGAGTTCGAACAGGTCGCCGAGGGTGATTTGCGGCCCCTCGACAACCAGCGTTTCGCGCAGGAAGACGGGCTCTGATGCGAGGGCCGGTGCCGTGGCGAGGCAGGCGAGGGCAATGAGGCTTGCGCGGATCATCTATCGGTCCTCCTAGCGAAGGTTCGAGGTGGCGGACATCATTTCGTCGGAGGCGGTAATGACGCGGGCATTCATTTCATAGGCGCGCTGGGCCTGGATCAGTGAGGTGATTTCGGTCACCGCATTGACGTTCGAGGCCTCGACAAAACCCTGCATCACATAGCCATAGCCCGGTGAGCTCGGCGTGCCGGTTGCGGCCGCGCCGGAGGCGGCGGATTCGAGGAAGAGATTATTCCCGATCGCTTCCAGGCCGGCATCATTATTGAAGGTCGACAGTTCGAGCTGGCCGACCGTTTGCGGGTCGGTCTGGCCGTCGAGCAGGGCCTGGACCTGGCCTTGCTCATTGATCGCGACGCTGCGAGCGCCTTCGGGAATGACAATGCCGGGCGCGACAGTATAGCCGTCGGCCGTGACGATTTCGCCTTCCGGGCTGACGGCAAAACTGCCGGCGCGGGTATAGGCATCATTGCCATTGGGCATGGCGATGCGGAAATAGCCATCGCCATTGATCGCCAGGTCGAACGGGTTGCCGGTATTGGCGAGCGAGCCCTGTTCGGTGATGCGGTAAATCGAGGCGGTCTGGACGCCGAGGCCGATCTGGATACCGGTGGGCACGATGGTGCCGGCATCCGAGGAGCTGACGCCCATCTGCTGGACATTCTGGTAAAGCAGATCCTGGAATTCGGCGCGCTGCCGCTTGAACCCGGTTGTGTTCATATTGGCCAGGTTGTTCGAGATGACCTCGACATTGAGCTGTTGGGCTTGCATGCCCGTGGCGGCAGTCATGAGAGAGCGCATATCGGTCCCCTTTTCCTTTAAACCTTGCCGAGGCGCTCAATGGCGCGACGGTTGATGTCTTCGGCTTGTTCAACAAATTTCGACACAGACTGATAGCTGCGCATGATGGTCATCATGTCGGTCATCTCGACCACAGGCTGGACGTTGGACGCCTCGACAAAGCCCTGGCGCATGACCGGTGACAGCATGGCTTGCGGGTCATTGCGGCCGTCGGGATTGTCGGTCTGGACGTAGCGGCCATTGCCCTGCTTGGAGAGCGAAGACAGATTGGGTATCTCGAACACGCCGACTATTCCGGCCGGGACACCGTCCTGGGTAATGGTGCCGTCCTGGGCGATGCTGGTCGATTGCGCCGACGGATTGAGCATGATCGGGCTGCGGGTGGCGGCGTCGAGCACCGGCGCACCGTCATGAGCGGTGAGCTGGCCGGCATTGTCGAGATGGAAGCGGCCATCGCGCGTGAATTGCTCGGCACCGTTGGCGCTGACGGCGAAGAAGCCTTCACCCTCGATCGCCACATCGAGATTGCGGCCGGTCATTTCCAGCGCGCCCTGGCGGAAATCGCGGCCCATGCCCCAGACATCAACGAATTGAAGGTCTGTGGGGCCGTCGGCCTGCGACGCTGTCGAGGTGGCATTGTTTTCGATCAGGAGTGATTCGACTTTGAAGCCCGCCGTATTGGCGTTGGCGATGTTGTTCGCCACCACATCCATCGCCTGGCGCAGGGCCATTTGGCGCGACAGGCCGATCATCAGGGTATTATCCATGGGCATATTCCATTCTGGATGCCGGTGTTCGCCACGGTCTGCGGCGTCACCACAAACCATTGCATCCAGCGTGCCAAGGTTAATATCGCTCAAAATCAATGGGTTGATGCAGGGTCTGGCCTGCGGGGCCGCTGACACAGGGGCAATCCTGTCCGGGCAACTGGGCAGGAATTGCCGGTTCCGTCGCAAAGGCTACGGAGTGTTAACCGCGCTGGTCGTTAATCATGCAAAGCGATTCCCTTGCAGGAGACCGGCATGGCTGACGATCCGGAAGAAAATGAAGAAGAAGACGGTGGCGAGGCCAAGGCCAAGCCGAAAATGGGCATGCTCAAGCTCGGTCTGTTCATCGGCCTGCCGGCGATCATTCTGTTGCTGGCCGGCGTGGCCGGCTTCATGATGTTTGCCGGTGGCGGTGATGAGCCCGCGATGGAAGCCCTGCTCGATGAGCATGGTGCTCCGGTGCTCGATGATCATGGACAGCCGGTGATGGCCGCAGCCGGGGCGCATGCCGAGGCGGAAGTGGCGCATGAGGCGCAAGCCTATTACTTCCCGCTGCGCGACGCGGATGGCGCCGAGGATCCGATCATCACCAATATCCGTTCGGTCGATGGCCGTCCGGTCACCGTGATGCTGAAAATCACGCTGGAATCATCCAATCCGGATTTCGGACAGGTCGTCGATGCGCACATCGATCCGATCATGGACCAGTTTATCATGTTCCTGCGCGAGCTGCGTGAGGATGATCTCTACGGTTCGGCCGGAATGAACCGTGTGCGCCTGGAATTATTGCGGCGGGTGAATCTGGCTATTGAACCGGAATATGCCGACGCCGTGCTGATTCAAGAATTCATGATTGTCGATTAGGACCCAACTGCATGTCTGACGATATGGACCAAGATGCGCTCGCTGCCGAATGGGAAGCGATGGCCGAGGATGGCGATGATCTCGATCTCGCCTCCGAATGGGAGGCCATGGTCGGCGGTGACGATGATTCGTCCGAGATGGCCCAGTCCGGCGGTGCGCAGGAACGTATCCTCAACCAGGACGAGATCGACAGCCTGCTCGGTTTCTCGCTCTCCGACGACGATGCGGCCGACAAGTCGGGCATTCGCGCCATCATCAATTCGGCACTCGTCTCCTATGAGCGTCTGCCGATGCTGGAGATCGTGTTCGACCGGCTCGTCCGGCTGATGACGACGAGCCTGCGCAATTTCACCTCGGACAATGTCGAGGTCAGCCTCGACAATATCTCCTCGATCCGCTTTGGCGATTATCTCAACTCGATCCCGCTGCCGGCCATTCTGGCGGTGTTCCGTGCCAAGCAGCTCGATAATTACGGTCTGCTGACGGTTGATTCCAATCTGATCTACTCGATCGTTGACGTGTTGCTCGGCGGGCGCCGCGGCACCTCGGCGATGCGTATTGAGGGGCGGCCCTATACCACGATCGAGCGCATGCTGGTCCAGCGCATGATCGAGGTCGTACTCGGCGATGCCAAACAGGCCTTCCAGCCGCTGACCGAGGTCGATTTCGATCTCGAGCGCGTCGAGACCAATCCGCGCTTTGCCGCGATCGCCCGGCCGGCCAATGCCGCGATCCTGGTCAAGCTGCGCATCGATATGGAAGACCGCGGAGGGCGCATCGAGCTGCTGCTTCCCTATGCGACGCTCGAGCCGATCCGGAAAATGCTGCTGCAGCAATTCATGGGTGAGAAATTCGGTCGCGATAATATCTGGGAAGGCCATCTGGCCACCGAGCTGTGGTCGACCAAGATGGAAGTCCACGCCGTGCTCGACGAGCAGCGCGTGACGCTGGGCCGGGTGATGGATCTCAAGGTGGGCGACACGCTCTTCCTTGATGCCTCGCCGACCAGCGAAGTCGAATTGCGTTGTGGCAATGTGCCATTGACGCGCGGCCGCATGGGCCGACTCGGACACAGTGTCGCCCTGCGCCTGAGCGGTCCGCTATCGCCGGTCGCCAAGAAAGCAATGATGAGGTTCGCATGACACTCGCAGGATTGATTTTCGAGGCGCTGGTCGCCGGTCTGTTATTGGTGGCTGTGGTGATGTGCTGGCGCGTGGATCGCCGCCTGAACGCGCTCAAGCGCGGCCAGGACGGGGTTCGCGGCGCCGTTATCGCGCTGAACGAAGCGACCGATCGGGCCCGCGCCAGCCTGGCCGCGCTCGAACGCGCCACCACGGAATCCGGTGAGGTGCTTGAAGCCCGGGTACGCGAAGCGCGTGGTCTGGCCGAGGAGTTGCGCCTGATGACCGGCCATGCCGACCGCACCGCCGACACGATTTCGCGCCGCGCACCCCGCCGCCGTGCTTCGGAGATTTTTCCCGAAGGCGCCGGCTCGTCGGTGATCAACGGCCTCAAGGATGTGAGATAGACCGTGATGCGTGAACCGATGCGCCTGCTCGCCGTCCTCGCGATTCTGATGGGGGGGCTGTTTGCTCTCAAATCAATTTCGGTCGCCAATGGCGCTGCCGATTGGTGGCAGGCCTATGCCGCCACGATCGAGCAGCACGGCTCCAGCGAAGAACCGGCCGCAGACGATCATGACGAAGCGGGCCCGGCCGCCGCCGCGCCGATCAGCCTGTCGAATGACGCGCCGGCCGAACCGGCTTCCTCAACGCCGAGTCCCGAATTTGCCAACCGTATTGCCGGCGGTGATCGCACGGCTGAAGAAATGCGTGTGATCTATCGTCTGCGTGAACGCTCGGTTGAACTGGACCGCCGCGAAAGCGAGCTGGAAACGCGCGAGGCGCTGATGCTGGCGATGGAACATCGCGTCGACACCAAGATTGGCGAACTGACGCAATTGCGGACCGAGATCGAAGGCTTGGCCGGCGAGCTGACCGAGCGCGAATCGGAAGACATGGACGTCATCGTGTCCTGGTATGCCGCGATGGATGCCGGTGATGCGGCCACACGGATTTCCAGTCTCGATCTGAACACGCAGTTGCAAATCGCCTCGCGCATGTCGCAGCGGACCTTTGGCGCCATTCTCGCCGAGATGACGCCATTGGCAGCGGCCGGACTGACCGAGCGCATGGCCGCCCGGAGCAATCTTCCCGAGACTGTGGCCGAGCTGGAGGCGCGTATTGCCCAGGGCGGCTAGTCATATCGGCTTTGTGTCTGGTCTGGCGCTCGCCTGCTGCCTGGGTTCGGCGACGCTGGCGCAAAGCCCGGCCGATGTCCGCGTCGAGCGCAATGGCGCAACTGCGCGCATTATTCTCGATTATGATGACAGCGTCGGCGATGCGCGCCCGACCGCAAGCGCGGCTGTGGAATACTCCGTTCTCCTCGTCGATCTGAGCGAGGCGATGGAGGCGGATATTTCCGGCCTCGCTGAGGAGATCGGCGATCTGGCGGCGCGCGCCCGGCTGGATGCGGACGGCGCGACCTTGCGGATCGCGCTGACCGGGCCGGCCGAGGCACGCATTTCCTCCAGTTATGACCTGGTGGCGATTGATATCGCCCCGCCTGGCACGCCGGCCCTGGCTCCCATGATATCGCCGCGCGAGCAGGCCGAGCAGGCAGCTGCCCTGCGTGCCGCCGAACTGGCGGCCAGCACGCCTGCCGGCCCGCCGCCACTCGACCCGGTTCCGGTCGAATACCGGATCGGCCAGACCACGGAATACACAAGGATTGAATTGATCTGGCCGCATGAAGTCCCATTCACGCTGACCCAGACGGGCGACACCGCCGAGCTCCGCTTCAGCGAGCCGGCCGATATTGCGCTCGGGCGGCTGGCCGGTTCGCCGCCGAATTTTGTGCGCTCCGCGACGCAGGAACGCATCGGCAATGACTGGATCCTGCGGCTGGCGCTCGATCCGGGTGTGCAGGCGCGGGCCTGGGCCGATGGCGCGCGGGTCAATATTGATTTGCCCGATCCGGCCGCAGCCGGTGCCGAGGCCCTGCTGGCGCAGATCGCCCGTCTGCGCACCCCCGCTGCGGCAGCCGGGGCAGAACCCGATCCAGCACCGGCCAGCGAAGACTACCAGGACCCGGCCGATGCGCCGATTGCCGAAGCGGTCAGGGCGGCCACCGCGCCGGACGCCGGTGAAACCGCAGCGCCTCCCGCCGGCCCCGTACAGCTGGCTCCGGCGCCGGCGATGACCGAGCTTGAGCCCGGGCTCAATCCCGTCCCTGCGGACGGAATTGTGCCGGTTTCGCTGGCCGTGGTCGATGGCGACTTGCGGGCCGAATTCGCCTGGGCGGCACCGGTCGGCGCAGCGATCTTCCGGCGCGGCGATGCCATCTGGATCGTTTTCGACGCCGCCGCCGCCTTGCAGATTGGTGAATTTCCCCAGGGGCCCCACCGCCATATTCGTGATTACGAGGTCTTGCAGGGGCCCGACTACACGGCCGTCCGGCTGGTGGCCTCCGGTGTGACGCAGGCAGAGGCCCGGATTGATGATGGCCGCTGGATCATTGTCTTCAGCGACCGTATCGAGGCACCGCCGCGCCCGATCCAGATCCGCCGCGATGCCCGTCTCGGGCGGCCCGGCCGCATCCTGATCGGCCTGGATGGCGCCCATGCCATCCGCTGGGTGCCCGATCCAGTGGTGGGCGACCAGATTGCCGTGGTCACAGCCACCAGCCCGGTCCAGGGGTTGATTACACGCCGCGATTTCGTTGGCGGAGCATTGCTGCCGTCTGCCCATGGCGGTGCCGTTGAGGCCGTGGCCGAGGATCTTGAACTGGCCCTGATCGGTTCCGGCGCGGCAATTGGCCGTCCTGGCGGGCTCGATCTGACCCCGGCCGGCGCCCTGACTGGCGGGGGCAATGCCAACGCGGTGGCGCTGGCGTCGCCGGCAATGATGAATTTTGCCGCCTGGCGCGGCGAGGGGCCTTTCACCCCGGCCTGGCATGCCCGTCTGCGCCAATCAGCGCTTGAGGACAGTTCCGAGAGCCGCATCGGCCTGGCGCGCTTCCTGCTCGCCCGAGAAATGTCGCTTGAAGCGCTGGGCATGCTCGATTTTGCGATTGATCGCGAACCCCAGCTCGCGACCGATTCCCATGTCCGGGCCCTGCAGGCCGTCGCCGCCTATCGCGTGCATCGCTTCAATGATGCCAGCCGCTACCTGGCCGATCCGTCCCTGCTGGTCGACCCAGCCGCTGATCTCTGGCGCGGCATGATTGCGGTCGGGCTGGAACGCTGGCCGGAAGGCCGCCGCCGCCTGCTCGCCGGTCAGGCTGTCGCGGGTTCCTATTCGCCGGAATGGCAGGCGCGCTTTGCGGTCGCTCAGGCGCGCGCGGCGCTTGAGCTCGGCGATCTCGCTGCGGCGCAGGACTTTCTCTATCGCGTCGATGAGGGGGATCCCGATGACCGGACCCGGCTGGACGCTGCCTATATTGCGGCCCGGATCGAGGCGGAATCCGACAATCTTGACGAGGCGCTCCGCCGGTTTGAAAGCCTGGCAGAATCCGGGGTGCCGCCCGTGGAGGCGCACGCCCTGTACGAGCTCTACCGGTTGCAGGTCGCCGAGGGACGCATCACACGGGAAGAGGCGATAGACGGGCTGGAGAACCTGCGCTTCCGCTGGCGCGGCGATACGATTGAACTCGACACCGTACGGCTGCTGGGCGAGCTCTATGTCCAGTCCGGCAGTTTTGCACGCGGTCTCCAGACCATGAGCACGGCACAGTCCCGCTTTCCCGAGACCGAGGCCGGCCGTCGCATGGGCGAAGACATGGGGGCGATCTTCCGCCGGCTCTTCCTCGAGGGAGAGGCCGACCGGATGGATCCTATCGAAGCCGTTGCGATCTTCTATCAATACCAGCATTTGGCCCCGATCGGTTCCGATGGCGATCGGATGATCCGGCGTCTGGCCGACCGCCTGATCGCGTTCGACCTGCTCGGCCCGGCGTCTGAACTGCTGCAGCATCAGGTTGGGTGCCACCGGATCAGCGAAGGGGCTGATTGCACCTATCGCCTGCGCGAACCGACCGCGCGCGCCCGGGTCGCCACGGATCTGGCGGTCGTCTATCTGATGGACCATCGCTATGAAGACGCGCTCAACACGATCCGTGGGTCGCGCGTCGCAGGCTTGCCCGAAAGCCTGGTCGATGAACGCTACCTGCTGGAAGCCCGGGCCCTGTCCGAGCTGGGCCGTCACGAGCAGGCGCTGGAGTTGATCCAGGGCGACCAGTCACCAGCCGCCGCTCGCCTGCGCGCTGACGTCACATGGGCCCAGCGCGACTGGCCCAATACCGGCCGCCGGCTGGAAGCCCTGCTGGGCAATCGTTATCTCGATGCCGCACCATTGACGCCGTCGGAGCAATCCGACCTGGTGCGGGCGGCGATCGCCTATTCCCTGTCAGGTGACCGGACAGCGGCCGGCCGGCTTGGGCGCCGCTATGGCGAGGCGATGGCCATCACCGAGGGGGGAGCCGCGTTCGAGGTTCTTACCGATGACGACACGCCTCAGGGCAATGTCCGTTTCTCGGATCTGGCAGCGCGGATCGCGCGTATCGACACGCTCGACGCCTTCATGGAACCCTTCCGGGCGCGCTTCAGCAATGGCGGTGGTCCGGCCTGATCCTGGCAGGACGCAGCGGCCGCGAGCGCTGGCCGGCTCAGGCATGATCCGGATATCTGGGAATCTGCGTCGACCGGATGCCCGTCAGCCTATCGTGCCGAAACTCTGTACCAGCGCGCCGGTGACCAGGCGCCAGCCATCGACCAGAACGAAGAAGATCAGCTTGAACGGGAGCGAGATCACCACTGGTGGCAGCATCATCATGCCCATCGACATCAGGATGGAGGCGACGACCAGGTCGATCACCAGGAAGGGAATGAAGAGCAGGAAGCCAATCTCGAACGCGCGGCGCAATTCGGAGATCATGAAGGCCGGCGCGACGACGAAGAAGGAGGCATCGGCGGGCGTTTCCGGCACTTCGCCCTGGGACATGCCGATGAAGAGGCCGAGATCATCCTCGCGGGTATGCATCAGCATGAAGGTCTTGAGCGGGTCGGTGCTGAGGTCAAACGCCTCGGTCAGCTCGATCTCATTGTTCAGCAGGGGCTCGATGCCCTCATTATAGGACTGGGTGAAGACCGGGGCCATGATGAAGGCGGTCAGGAACATGGCGAGGCTGACCAGCACCGCATTGGGCGGGCTTTGCTGCAGGCCAAGCCCGGTGCGCAGGAGAGACAGCACGACGGTGATGCGCACGAAACTCGTGGTCATCACGACGATGGACGGCGCCAGCGACAGCACCGTCATCAAGGCGATCAGCTGCAGCACGCGTTCGGTCAGACCTCCTTCCGTGCCGGTATCGATCGTGATGGACTGGGCCTGGGCGCCGCCGCCCATCAGCAGGACCGCGCCGAGTGCAAAAAGGCCGAGATAGAGCCAGAACCCCTTTTTCATGTTCCGGTTTCCCTGTTCGCTAACGGGCTTGCGGCCGGCACATCATGGCTGGCCAGAATGGTTTCGCGCTCGGCACCGAGCAGAAGCACATGTTCGCGATTATCGCAGCGCACGATGACGATGCGCCGGCGCGGATCGACGCTCATGGTTTCGCTGATCGACAGGCGGCGCGTCGTTGCGGTGAAAGCCCGCAGACCGGTGACGCCTTGCAGGATCCAGCCGCGCTGCACCGCATAGGCAAAAAAGCCCATCGCGCCGAGCAGGCCGAGCAGGACCATCAGGGCGAGCAGGTAATGGCTCCAATTGACGAGGTCATTCATGGCAGGGCCGCATTTTGCTTCATCTCGCCTTGTGGGCCGATGCGGTTAAGCCAGCGTTAACCGTGCGGGCGCAGCCTGAACCCTAATCAGAAGGCGATTCGCTCATGCGACCCGAAGACGTGCCCGTGCTGGGCCTCTTGACCCAATCGATGAATTTCCACAATCAGCGTCAGCGCGTGATTGCGGAGAATGTCGCCAATGCCAACACGCCCGGCTATGTCGCCCAGGATCTCGATGAGAGTGAATTCCAGCGCAATCTGCGTGACCAGATGCAGGCGCGTTCCGCGGCGCGTTCGACGCGCGGTGGTCCGGCTGTCGCTGCGCTGACATCGCCGATCCAGCAATGGCAGACCAAGGATGCGCCGGACTCCGAGACCACGGTCAACGGCAACACGGTCGTGCTCGAGGAACAGATGATCCGGGCCAATGAAAATCGCATGGAATACGAGAGCGCTTTGAGCCTCTACCAGAAAAGCCTCGGCATGATCCGTACCGCGATCCGCCAGGCTGGCCGCTAGCCGGGAGAATAAGTCATGGGAAATGCTTCAGACGCGATGCAGGTCTCGGCCTCCGGAATGCGGGCCCAGGCGGCCCGGATGCGGATTATCTCCGAGAATATCGCCAATGCCGACTCGACGGCACGGGAAGCCGGCGGCGATCCGTATCAGCGCCAGATCCCGGTCTTCGACACCGAGCTTGACCGGGCGTCCGGCATTAATCGCGTCCGCATGACCGATGTCGCCCAGGACCAGTCCGACTTTACGCTGGAATATGATCCCGGCCATCCGGCAGCCGATGAGAGTGGATATATCCGGACCTCCAACGTCAATATGCTGGTGGAAATGATGGATATGCGCGAAGCCTTGCGCACCTATGAAGCCAATCTCAACATGATTGAAAACAGCCGCCGCATGCAGGAGCGTGCGCTTGATCTCCTGCGCCGCTAACTGGGCGCATTACTGACTCAGAACGAGTTTGAAGGATAATTTCCATGGCAGGTGATCTCACCGGGGTACAGGCCTACCAGGCCGCGATTCGTTCCGCCCAGGCCGCTGCCGGGACCGGTAGCGAGAAGGTCGAGGCCGGCGGCGCCGGTTTCGGCGATCTGCTCGCCGAGGCGATCAGCCAGACCTCCAACTCGCTCGGGCATGCCGAACAGATGACGGCGGCCTCAGCGACCGGCGATGCTGAATTGATCGATGTGGCGACAGCGGTTTCCGCCGCCGAAATCACGCTGGAAACCATGGTCGCGGTTCGCGATGAGGTGGTCCGCGCCTATCAGGAAATCCTGCGCATGCCGATCTAGCGCGTCCGAAACGCACGGATACAAAAGGAAAGGCCGCCCGATCGATCTGATCGGGCGGCCTTTTGCTTGCCTGTGCCGTCTGCCTAGTGCGGCGTGGCGGCAATATAATCCTGGACGCGCTCTTCCAGGATCGCCAGTGGCATGGCGCCCTGGGTCAGGACGACATCGTGGAAGTCACGGATGTCATAGGCTTCGCCCAGTTCGGCCTCGGCGATCCCGCGCAGGCGCAGGATCTCGAGCATGCCGATCTTGTAGGCATTGGCCTGGCCGGGATAGACGACATAGCGATCAATCGCATTCTCGACATCGCCCTGCGGATTGGGCGTGTTGGTGGCGAGATAATCGACCGCATCCTGGCGGCTCCACTGATGGTGATGGATGCCGGTATCGACGACCAGCCGGCAGGCGCGCCACAATTCCATCGCCAGGCGGCCGAAGTCGGAATAGGGGTCGGAATAGAAGCCGAATTCACGCGGCAGCAATTCGCTGTAGAGGCCCCAGCCTTCGGTATAGGCGGTATAGCCGCCAAAGCGGCGGAAGGAGGGAACGCCTTCCAGCTCCTGCATGATGGCCAGCTGCATGTGGTGACCAGGAATGCCCTCATGATAGGCGAGCGCTTCCATCTGATAGGTCGGCATGTCGGCCATGTCGCGCAGATTGGCGTAATAATAGGCCGGCCGTGACCCGTCCGGTGCCGGGCGGTTGTAGAAGGCCTTGCCTGCAGAAGCCTCGCGGAAGGCTTCGACCCGGCGCACTTCCAGCTGCGCGCGCGGGAAAGTGTTGAACATTTGCGGCAGCGCTTCGCGCATGGTGTCGATCAGCGCCGTGGCGTCGGCGAGATAGGCCGTGCGGCCGGCCTCGTCATTGGAATACTGGAATTGCGGATCGGTGCGCATGTATTCGAAGAAGTCCTGCAGGGATCCCTCAAACCCGACCTGCTCCATGATGCCACGCATTTCGTCATGGATACGGGCGACTTCCGACAGGCCAAGCTGGTGGATCTCCTCGGCGGAGATATCCATCGTCGTATAGCCATTGAGGAGGTAATTGTAATATTCGCCGCCATCGGGATGTTTCCAGATGCCGTCATCGCTGCTGGCGCTCCCGGCCTGTTCCTCGAACAGGGCGATGATCCGGCCATAGGCCGGTGCCACGACGTCGCGCAGGGCCGCTGAGGCATCGGCCAGCAACTGGTCCGCCTCGTCCTGTGGCAGGCCCAGCGCGGCGACCTTGCCGCGGAAGTCGGCCATGATCGGGCTGTCATCGCCATCATCGAACGGGGCGCCGGTGATGATGTTCTGCGCCGTGCGGATCATTGGTGGATAGGTCCAGTCGGGCGTCGAGACACCGAGCTCGAAGGAGCGGCGGGCATTGGCGATATTCTGGTCGAGATAGGGGCCCAGATTGCGCAGGCGGCCGATATAGGCTTCGGCGTCGCTGACATCGTCGATGCGGTGATTATTGATCAGGAAGGTCGGCGAGTTCATGTGCGGGCCGGAGCGCGGCGTGAAGGTATAGCCGTGATCGACCCAGCGCTGGCCGTCGGCAGCCCGCTGGGCATTATATTCAAACAGGCGCCAGGAAAGCTGCGCGCTTTCGTCGAGGGAATCGAAGTCGAAACTCGCCAGCATATAGGCGAGGTCGGCCTGGCCGAGTTCAAAGTCCTCGCGGTCATATTCCGGCGAGGCGTCATTCCACTGATCGTAATTGGTCTTCATGCCGAGGAAGGTCTGGGTCATCGGCGAGCGGGCGACATTGCGCTGGAACACCTCTTCAAACCAGGCATTGAGGCGCACGGTCTCTGCGGACAGGACGGGCTGTTCGCTGCCGGTATCGGCCGGCACGGACGCCGTCTCCGCAGCTGGCGCGGTGCTGGCGGCGGGGGGTGTGCTGGCCGGGTCGGAGCAGGCGGCGAGCAGGGCTGCGCTCGCGGCGCTGACCAGGAAATGTTTCAGATTCGTCATTTCATTCTCCCTCAAGGCGCCGTTTCAGCGCGCTTGGACTCAACATAATCATTCACAAGCTCGGTCAGGACCGGCAGTGGCAAGGAGCCATTCGTCAGCACCACATCGTGGAATTCGCCGTAGTCGAAGGCATCGCCCAATTGCTCTTGCGCGAAGTCACGCAGGGCCCGAATGCGTATCTGGCCGATCTTATAGGCGGTCGCCTGGCCGGGCCAGACGATGTAGCGCTCGACCTCGCGCATGATCTCCTCCTCGGTGAAGGAGGTATTGGTGCGCAGATAATCGATCGCATCCTGGCGCGTCCAGCGCATGGAATGGATGCCGGTATCGACGACCAGGCGTCCGGCACGCCACAGCTCATAGGCGAGGCGGCCGAAATCCTGATAGGGGTCGGTGAACATTCCCATATCCTTGCCCAGGCTCTCGGCATAGAGCGCCCAGCCCTCGCCGAAGGCCGGCAGGTAGAGCAGACGCTGGAACATCGGGGTGTCGCCGGCTTCCAGCGCCAGGGTGAGCTGGAAGTGATGGCCCGGAATACCCTCATGATAGGCGAGGGTCTCCATCTGATAGATCGGCAGATTCCGCATATTCAGCGTATTGGCGTAGAAGGTGCCGGGACGCGTGCCGTCCATTGTGCCGGTATTGTAGAAGGCGCTCGGTGACCCGGCGGCCCGGTAGGGCTCGACCTCGCGGACCACCATTTCGCCGCGTGGCACCGTGTCGAAATAATCCGGCAGCACACCGCGCACCCGGTCGAAAACCGCATTGACCCGGGTCATGTATTCGGCCCGGCCCTCATCAGTGCTCGGCAGGTAGAATTGCGGGTCGGAGCGCATGAATTCGAAGAATTCGGCCAGCGAGCCCTCAAAGCCCACCTGGTCCATGATCGCGGCCATCTCGCCGTGAATGCGGTCGATCTCGTCGAGCCCGGTCCGGTGAATTTCCTCGGGCGAGAGGTCGTGCATGGTGGTGAAGGTCGCCAGCTGGGCCTGGTAATAAGCCTCGCCGCGCGGCAATTTCCAGGCGCCGTCGCGTTCATCCGTCATCTCGCGGTGACGCTCGAACATGGCGAGCAGATCGGTATAGGCGGGGCCGACCTGACCCAGCAGGGCGGTGGTGGCGCGGGCGATCAGATCAGCCTTGGCATCGTCGTCAATCTCGAGCGCCTCGACCTTGGCGGTGAAATCGGCCAGCAGGGGTGAGGCCGTGCCGCTGTCATCGAAAGGGGCACCGGCGACAAGCTGGGCGGTATTGTCGATCAGATAGGCGAAGGCGAAGCGTGGCGGCAGCACGCCGGCGGCGGCGCGTGTTTCGGCCTGTTCGATCAACTCGCCCAGGATCGGCCCCATGCCCTCGAGACGGCGGATATAGGCGTCCGCCTGTTCGGTATTGGTGATGCGATGCTGGCTGATGAGTGTGGTTGGCAGGCCGGTATGCGGGCCAAACATCTGGGTGAAGATATAGCGCTGGTCGCGGAATTCGTAATTGCGGATCCCGGTTTGCTGCAGATATTCGAACACCCGGTAAGACACCCGCGCCTTGGCGTCGAGGGCCTCAAAATCGAAATTATTGCGCAAATGGTCGAGACGTTCGATGCGGCGGGCATTGGCCGCCGCAGCATCGGCCTCATCGACCGCATCCCAGCGGCCATAGGCGTCGAGATCATCGACGCGGCCCAGCGCGGTCTGGGTTTCCGGCGAACGCGCCAGATCCTCTTCGAACAGCTCTGCAAACCAGGCATTGAGCCGGGCCGTCTCGGTCTGCTCGCTGGCGACCTCCTGCACGGCGGCGGTGGTCTCGGCAGGGCCTGCCGATGGCTGTTGCGGCGAACAGGCCGCCATCAAGGCCAGCAGGGACACCGCCATGGGTGTCTGGATCATACGACGCATCTTGTTTCCCCGATGTCTGCCGCCGGTTATCCTGCGAGGCTTTCGCCCGCGTCCGGCTCGATCAATATCCGGGCGGCACCGTCAGCGGATATTCCGGCCCGGTCAAGACCTGCATATGGCAGAACTTCCACCTGGCCCGCGAGGCCGGAGGAGGGGAAGACCCTCCTCCGGCAACGGGGATCAATCCGCGCTGCGGGCCGCGAGCGTGTCGGCGATATAGGCGTCGACCAATTCCTCGAGCAGGGTCAGTGGCACCGAACCATGGGTCAGGACCACATCGTGGAACTCGCCCCAGTCGAAATCATCGCCAAGCTGATCCATCGCCCGCTGGCGCAGATCGAGAATGGTGAGCATGCCGATCTTGTAGGACACGGCCTGGCCGGGCCAGACAATATACCGGCGGATCTCGCTCTGGATATCGGTATCGGCCATCGGCGTATTCTGCGTCATGTAGTCAACGGCCTGCTGCTCGGTCCACTGCAGATCGTGAATACCGGTATCGACCACCAGGCGCGCGGCGCGGAAGACCTCATAGGAGAGGCGGCCGAAATCCATATAGGGGTCGGTAAAGAAGCCCATATCCTTGCCGAGATTTTCGGCATAGAGCGCCCAGCCCTCGCCATAGGCGGAATACCAGGTCAGGCGCTGGAACATTGGCGCGCTCTCAAGTTCCTGGGCCAGCGAGCTCTGGAAATGGTGCCCGGGCGCGCCCTCATGATAGGCGAGCGTCTCCATCTGGTAGGTCGGGCTTTCGGCCATGTTCGCCAGATTGATGTAATAGGCACCGGGACGGCTGCCATCGAGCGAGCCGGGTTCGTAGAAGGCACCGGTCGCAGTGGTGATGCGGTAGTCCTCGACGGCGCGCACTTCCAGATTGGCGGCCGGCAATTGTCCGAAATAATCCGGAGCCGCGTCCATGACGCGACCAATAATGGCGGTGGCATCGGCGAGATAGGCGGCGCGGCCCTCATCGGTATCGGCATAGTAGAATTGCGGATCGGTGCGCAGGAAGGTGAAGAATTCCTGCAGCGTGCCGTCAAAGCCGACCTGTTCCATGATGGCGCGCATTTCGCCATGGATGCGGGCAACCTCGTCCAGGCCGGTCTGATGGATATCGGCCGCTGTGAGGTCGGTGCGGGTGGTGTAATTGGTCAGCTGGCTGCGATAATATTCTCCGCCATCGGGCAGGGCCCAGGCGCCGTCATTGCGGCCGTCGGCCATTTCGGCATGACGCTCCATCACTTCGATCAGGTGCTGATAGGCCGGCGCGACACCATCCGTCAGGGCCATGATGGCGCGGTCAATCAAGGCTGTCTTCTCGGCATCATCGATCCCGAGCGCTTCAACCTTGGTGCGGAAATCGGCCAGAATGGGCGAATCCTCGCCGCTGTCGTCAAAGGGGGCCCCGGTGATGAAACGCTGTGCCGCACCGATCACGATCGGATAGGCAAAGGCTGGCGCGACAATCCCGGCCTGAGCCTGCTCGTCGGCCTGCGTGGTGTGGATCTCGAGCGTGTCGCCAAGGCTGGACAACCGGCTGAGATAGGCCTCGGCCTGATCGAGGTTTTCCACCTTGTGATAGCCGATCAGCAGGGTCGGCATGCCGGTGTGCGGGCCGAAGAACTGGGTGAAAGTGTAGTTGTGGTCACGGAACTCGCCCTGCTGGGCGTCATTGGCGGTGATGAATTCGGCAAAGCGCCAGCTGACCTGGGCGTCCCCGGTCAGCGCGTCATAATCGAAATTCTCCTGCATGAAGCGCAGGCGGTCGGCCGCGCGCTGCAGGCTGGCCCGGAAGGCGGCCTCGGAGGGATCGTCCCATTGGCCATAGGCCTCCAGATCATCGAGCATGCCCAGATAGGTCTTGCCCTCCGGCGAGAAGGCGAGCTCGGCGGCGAACTGCTCGTCGAACCAGGCATTGAGCCGCTCGGTCTCGGTCTGGACGGCTGCCGTCTCGACGGCTTCAGCGGGCGGCGGGGCGGTGGTTTCGGCGGTCTGCGGCGAGCAGGCAGCGAGCAGAACAAGCGCACTTGTACCCGTTAAGAATGATCGAAATGACATGGCGGACAATCCCCGAAATGGTTAAGAATTGACTCTTTCTTAACGTGCCCGGGCGAAGCGTAAAGATAATTAACCGTAACCGCGATTCTCTTGACCGGCTGAGGCCTGACACGTGACCGGACCTGAAGTCCTCGACTTTGCACGCGATGCTATCTGGCTGACTCTCGCCATGGCAGGACCGATCATGTTGACCGGCCTGACCGTCGGTATTGTCATCGCCCTGTTCCAGGCCCTGACCCAGATTCAGGAGATGACGCTGGTCTTCGTGCCCAAGATCATCGCCATTTTCGTCTCCATGCTGATCTTCATGCCCCTGATGGGGGCGCTCTTGTCCGCCTTTATGGCCGGGGTGATCGAGCGGATCGTCAATCCATGATTCCCGATCTGCCAGCGATGGTCTTCGCCGCCGGGCTGGTGTTTGCGCGGGTCGGGTCGATTCTGATGCTGATGCCCGGTTTTGCCGAACCGAGCATACCGATGCGGATCCGCCTCTCCTTCGCCCTGCTGGTGGCGCTGATCCTCGGTCCGATCATCTCGCCAGCCCTGCCGCCCATGCCGGCTGAGCCGCTCCCGATGGCAGGCCTGGTGATCGGCGAAATGCTGATTGGTCTGATGATCGGCGGAATTGCGCGAATGCTGATGGCGATGGCGGCAATCGCCGGCCAGGTGATCGGCATGCAGAGCGGGCTCGCCTTTGCCCAGACCTTCGATCCGTCCCAGGGCCAGCAGGGGGCAATCTTCGCGACCCTGCTTAATCTGACCTTCCTGATCCTGATGTTCTCGACCAATCTGCACCATCTCCTGCTGCTGACGACGACGAACTCCTATCTCCTTTTCCCGCCAGGCGAATTGCCGCCGATGGCCGATGCTGCGGCCTGGGCGCTGCAGGCCTTTACCGATGCCTTCCGGCTCGGCATCCAGATCGCGGCCCCGATGATCGTGTTCGGACTGGTCTTCTATCTGGCGCTCGGCGTGCTCTCGCGCCTGATGCCGCAGGCGCAGATCTTCTTCATCGCCATGCCGTCAAACATCATGGTCGGCCTGTTCATCCTGACGATATCGCTTGGCGCGATGAGCGCGGTTTTCCTCGACCGCATGCGCCAATTCGCGACTGAACTGAACTGAGGGGCAGACGATGGCCGAAGGCGAAGACGAAAGCCAGAAAACCGAGGAGCCGACCCAGAAACGGCTCGATGATGCGCGCGAAAAGGGCGATGTCGCCAAATCGCAGGAAATCCCCGGCTGGTTCATCCTGGCGGCCGGCCTGGCCTTGCTCAGCTTCATGTTTCCGGCGATGGCGCGGAATCTGGCGGGGTCGCTGGTGGTATATTTCGAACAGGCCGATGCCTTTGCCGTCGAGCCCCATGCCGTGCTGGGCATGATGCGGCAGACCGCCTGGCATGTCGCCGTGATCGTCGGTGTTCCGATCCTGGTGCTCGCCGGCGCCGGTTTCGCCGGGCATTACCTGCAACAGGGCATGATCTTCACCACCGACAAGATGCAGCCCAAACTGTCCAAGATTAATCCCGTCGAGGGCTTCAAGCGCGTGTTCGGACCGCAAGGCGTCGCCAACTTCCTCAAGGGGATTGGCAAGATGGCGCTGGTGGGGTTGGCGGTGTTTGTGGTGCTCTACCCGAAACGCGATTTGCTGGCCGGCATGCCCGCACTCGACGTCTCGGACATACTCGTCCTGGTGCGTCAGATCTCGATCGAATTGATGCTCGCCTGCCTGGTGGTCTACGCCATGATCGCGGCGGCCGATTTCGCCTTCCAGAAGCAGAGCTTCATGAAGCGCAATCGCATGTCGAAGCAGGAAATCAAGGACGAGCACAAGAATTCCGAGGGGGACCCGCACGTCAAGGCCAAGCTGCGTCAGCTTCGCCATGAGCGCTCGCAGCGCCGCATGATGGCGCGGGTGCCCGAGGCGACCGTGATCATCACCAATCCGACCCATTATGCTGTCGCCCTGCTGTATGAGCAGGGCAAGACCGCGGCGCCGATCTGCCTCGCCCTTGGCATTGACGAGGTGGCCCTGCGGATCCGCGACATGGCGAAGGAGCATGATATTCCGATCGTCGAGGATCCGCCCCTGGCCCGGGCCCTGTTCGCCACAGCCGAGCTGGACCAGGAAATCCCGGTCGATCACTTCCAGGCCGTGGCCAAGATTATCGGTTATGTGCTGTCGCTTTCACGCGGTCGCGCACAATACGCTTCGAGCGAGTAGTCTATACCCCGAGCTTTCTGATTCGTGCTGGAGCCTCCCATGGCTGAACTGCCCGCCCATGATACCGCCGCCCAGCAAGCCGCTGAGCGTAAATCCTTCTGGTCGAAGCCTTTTGGCCGCGTCGCTTTCTGGGTCTGCGTCTTCATCGTCGTGCTGGCTGCGCTGGCGGCCCTGTTCGCCGCTGGCCATGACGGCTGGCAGGGCTTTGTCTTGCTTTCGGGCCTGGCGGCGATCGGCTTTCTGGTGCTCTACGCCATTGCCGCCGGCGAAACGGCCGGGCGCAGCATGCGCAAGCGGATCAATCAGAACCAGGCGCCCAGCCCTGCCATGCTGGCCGGCCAGGCGATGGAGGCCTTTCCCGATCCGGTCCTGATGACCGATCAGCGCGGCGCGGCACGCTGGGCCAACACGGCCTATCGTGACCTGGCCCGGGCAACGGCGGGCTTCGGGCAGAGCTTCGGTATTCCCGGCATTGACCGGATCTGGGCCGGCGCCGGTGGCGGCGATGGCGCGGTCTATCGCCTGGCCCGGGCCGCAGCTCGCGGCGAGGGCGCTTGCGAATTGCTTCCGCCGCTCGAGCTGACCGATGGTGCAATTGGCCAATACCACCTCGAAGCCCTGCCGCAGGCCGGCCAGATGATCCTGTGGCGGCTGACGCCGGTCGGTGATCGCTCGATGGGCCAGGCCTCGTCCATGGCGGACTGGTCGCAGCACGCGCCGGTCGGGCTGTTCTCCTTGCGCACGAATGGCGAGATCGCGATGGGCAATGCGACCCTGCGCGGCTGGCTCGGCCTGATTGACGGACAGGGCTTCCCGGCACTCGGCGATGTTCTCACCGGTGATGGGGCGAAACTGGTTCTGCAGACGCGCGGCGGCGAAGGCGTGACACGGATCGATTGCCGCCTGCGGGCCCGCGACGGTATTGAAAGCCCGGTTGTGGTGGCAATTGAATGGGCACCCGGTGAGCCTTCGATCGGACGCGGTGTGCTCTATGGCCTGTCGTCGACCGGTTCGCCTCCGGGTGTTGCCCAGTCGATGGGCGAGGCTCGTCCGGCCGGGCGCACGCTCGACGACATGTTCGCCAATGCCCCCTTTGGTGTTGTGCGCCTCGATGGCGCCGATCCGGAAACCGCGATGATCGAGGACGTCAATCCGGCGCTGGTGCAGCTGTCGGGCGGCAAGGCGATCCCCGGGGTCAAATTCCGCGAGATCTTCAACTGGGAAGATGGCCGTTCAGCCACCGATGCCTTTGCTGCGGCCATGGCCGGCGGCAAGGAGCCGGCCGAGGCGCGGCTGGCAAGCGAGGCGGCGACCTATGTCCACCTTGCCTTCGCCCCGGCCCGCGGCGGCAAGCGCGTCGCCTACATCATTGATGTTACCGCGTGGAAAGAGCTCGAGCGGCAATTCTCCCAGGCCAACAAGATGCAGGCGGTCGGTCAGCTGGCCGGCGGCGTCGCGCATGATTTCAACAATCTGCTCACCGCCGTGCGGCTCAATTGCGATGAATTGCTCAATCGCCATCCGGTCGGCGATCCCGATTATGGCGAGCTGCAATCGATCAACCAGACCGTGGTGCGTGCTGCCGGTCTGGTGCGCAAACTGCTCGCCTTCTCGCGCAAGCAGACCTTCCGCATGGAAGCGATGGATATCGGCGACCTCCTGTCCGACGTCTCGGTGCTGCTGCGCCAGATCGTCGAGGAGACGGTGCGGCTCGACATCATCCATGGCCGCGATGTGCCGTTGATCAAGGTCGACAAGGGCCAGCTGGAAACTGCCATCATCAATCTGGCCGCCAATGCCCGTGACGCGATGCGTGACCAGGGCGGTGGCTCGCTGGTGATCCGCACCTCGGTGCTCTCCGACGAGGAAGTCCGCAAGGCCGGCGGTCCCAATCCGCGGCCCGGCCCCTGGGTGGCGATCGCCGTCAGCGATGAAGGCCATGGCATGGATGCCGAGACGCTGGAGAAGATCTTCGAACCCTTCTTCACCACCAAGGAAGCCGGCAAGGGCACCGGCCTGGGCCTGGCGACCGTCTACGGCATCGTCAAGCAATCGGGCGGTTTCCTGTTTGCCAATTCGGAAGTCGGAAAGGGTACGACTTTCACCATTTATCTGCCCGGCCACGTGCCGAGCGAGGCGGAGACCGCCGAATTCAAACAGGCCGAGGAAGCGCGCACCGTCGAACCGGCCCCGTCCGACCTCTCCGGCCATGGCCGTATCCTGCTGGTCGAGGACGAGGATGCGGTGCGCAATATCGCCGCCAAGACACTGGTCAAGCGCGGCTATGATGTGGTCGAGGCCTGCGATGGCGAAGAAGCCTATGAGATCCTCGAGGATGATACTGAAGGCTTTGACCTTCTCCTCTCCGATGTTGTGATGCCGGGGCTCGACGGTCCCGGTCTGCTGCAAAAGGCGCGGCATATGCTCACCGATACCCGTGTCGTCTTTATCTCCGGCTATGCCGCCGAGGAATTCTCCAAGACGCTGTCGGAAGAACATGAAGTCTCCTTCCTGCCCAAGCCGTTTACGCTGACCCAGCTGGCCGAGAAGGTGAAGCAGGAGATGGTGAAACGGGCCGAAAAGAGCTGATCGCACGCCAAAAACTCCACGCGGCTTGCCGCTGGAGGTTTGAGTGGTCCCCCCGTATTGGGAGGTGTGCGGGACGCCGGCGAATGCCGGTTTGC